>PPYE01232845.1_pt1 | contig 71948 bp, 64 predicted proteins | sample 1559881 | NCBI WGS metagenome assembly PPYE01 (sample SAMN08240022, study PRJNA423297) | Human gut metagenome, whole genome shotgun sequencing project. | reverse complement strand
ACCGAGACCCGCCCCGCTTCGATATTGCTCATATGTGTCTGGCTGATGCCCAGTTGTTTAGCAAGCTGCTGCTGATTGACCTGACGCAGAGTGCGTAGCAGCTTGATTTTGCTGCCGATTCCCTGCAAACTTTGCTCGTTGTACACCTTTTCACTTCCTCGCTTATAAAAATAATAACCCTTGTTTTATTTAATTATTTTTAAAGTAAAACTTTATGGTTTTTGAAATCTCATGCAATAAATATTCATTTAAGTAATACCTCCTGTCATTATAGCACGTTTGTATCCCCCCCGCAAGACACTTCGGTTGGAAATAAAATTCACTATCGAGGTCTTGCACGATCCCCTTGGCACTTGCCTTACTTTAAAAGCAAAAAACAACCAACTGCTTTGCAGTTGGTTGTTTTTGTTTGCACCATCTTGTTTATGCTTAGTGAAACCAACGATATGAAATCTGGGCCATTAAATAAAAATCTACCTGCTGACACAAAGGCGCCCAAACAGTTGTCCTGCTCCGCATAAAGACTAAGGAATTGTTACAGGTAAGTTAAAAAAACAGGACTGCCAAGTTTGGCAGTCCTGTTTTTTTAACTTACTAAGGTTTTAGCAGACGCACCCCTACGCCTGCTAATGAAGGAGGAGAAAAGGTATTTTTATTCTTAAGAAAGGCCTTGTAAACAACAAATGAGCTACAAAATAGATGCCGAACAGAGTTAAAATGTGTCCGGCATTTCTACTCTGTACAACAATCAATATTTCGACCGGCAAGAAAGTGGCAGTCATAAGAAAAGACCGTCTTCTCAAGGCGCGAAGACGGTCAAATGTTATCAGTCAAAGCGGTTCTGCCACTCTCACATAAACAGAACCTCATTGGTTAAAAACATCTCCTTCCTGTCTCTCGCAGGTCAAGCAGTGATGCTTATACGGGCTGTTTTCCGGCTCCAGATATTACCCCGGCTTGTGCGGGGACTGACCTGTTACGGTGACGGGATCGCATCAGATTCACACTGATCGACATTTAAGTTCACAGAACACCCATATGAAATATTGATTTGTTGTATTAATTATAAGCATTACTAATTACTTTGTCAACACTCTTAGTAGAAAATCGGCGAAATATTTTTGCTGCAATAAGTTATCAATAAGTACTTTTGATTGATCTGTTTAAGAATGTGAAATGCACTTAGCCTGACTTTAGCAGCACAGGCCAAGCGTATTTTTTAATAGCCGTCGACGCCGCCTTTACCGCCGCCAACGACGCGTACATTGTCTACTTTAAAGGCGGCTTTGATCTGCTCAAGCCAACGGCTGACTAAAATAGTCCGCACTTTTTCGTCACCGGTAAGAATAAGCATGGAGGAACCACTGATATTGATATTTTCGATACTGTTGACGTATTTATTAAAATCGAATTCACCCATTTGTGCTCTCAACGTTCGCAGCCCTGCCGTCAGAGCCGGTTTTTCGAGGGTGGCACGTACTTCAAATGCAACAAATTCTTCGGTCTTTAAGCTGTTATTGGGGGCATAAACAAACTCTTCTTCCAATTTTCCGCCAGCACCTACAAAATCTTCTGTCATGGTCATCGCTCCTTCCATTAATTATCTGTTTGCTGCAAACTGTCGAGCACCAGCAGGATATTATTGCCTATCTCAGCATAAAATTTTATTGTATCATCTTTATTAACGTCCCAGGCTACATGCATGGCACTGTTTTTATCTGCGTAAATCTCATTGAACTTCTGCTGCATTTCTTTGGCAAGCCTGACGTGCAGCATTACATTATATTTTTTCAATCTGTCGTCTACAAGCACATAGTGAGAATCTATCACTTGCAAGCCATAACGCTTTTCCAGCAAAGGGAACAGTCCCTGAAGCGGATTTTTTTCAGTCATTGCAATTCCTCCTTATTAAAACCGGGCGCAGCCATTGCAAGCTGCGCCCGCAGGTTGGAGTATGATTTTTCTGATACGTATTTTTAAATTAGCTTATTTGATTTCAAAGGGCGAGCTGGCATCCACGTTTCTACCAGACAGGCTGGTCTGAGAAAATTTGCCGATCAGCTCCTGCACCGCCATAGTAGCGGTCAGCCTGCCTTCAACTACCGCCTCTTCGATGCTGCCTTTGCAGGCAACTATTTCGGGTGCACGGTAGAAAAGATTACGCAAATGTTCTTCGACCATCGTGTAGACCCAGGACAGCGTCTGCTGCTTTCTGCGTTCTGCTAAAACGCCGTTGCCCCGCCCCTGCTGCATAAACACTTCAACAACATCATGCCACAGTTCCATAATGCCCGCGCCGGTAAAGGCCGAGCAGGTGTAGGCTTTGGTCAGCCAGTGTTCCGTAGCCGGACGTAAAAATTGTAAAATTCTTTCGTATTCGGCTCTGGTAACAAAAGCCCTTTGCTTGTTGTCGCCATCGGCTTTATTGACGACGATGGCGTCAGCCAGTTCCATGACGCCTTTTTTCATCCCCTGTAATTCGTCGCCGGCACCGGTGAGCACTACCAGCAAGAAGAAGTCGACCATAGAGCGTACGGTAGTTTCACTTTGTCCTACGCCAACGGTCTCTACCAGAATGGTATCGTAGCCGGCAGCCTCGCACAAAAGCAGCGTTTCGCGGCTTTTGCGGGTAAGTCCGCCCAAAGTACCGCCTGAAGGCGAAGGCCGTACAAAAGCATTTTCTTCGCGCGACAGCTGTTCCATACGGGTTTTATCGCCCAGGATACTGCCTTTGGTAACAGTACTGGAGGGATCGACCGCCAGTACCGCAACTTTATGCCCGGCTCGGCACAGATTAGTACCAAGTGCTTCGATAAAGGTTGATTTACCTGCACCCGGTACGCCTGTGATGCCGATACGTGACGATTTTCCAGTATAAGGAAGCAGCTTTTGAATAACTTGCTGCGCCATATTAAAATGGGCGGCAGCATTGCTTTCGACCAAGGTAATGGCACGGGAAAGTACCATGCGGTCACCTTTTAAGACACCGTCTACATAGTCATCCACATCCAGGCGTTTTCTTTTGATGACCGGAGCGGATTTCCGCTCCGGATCGATAGTGATATTCGGCATACCTTCATGGCCGCCTTTGACGCCATACATTACCCGGCAGGCAAATTTGTCGTCGTCTTGTTGAGGCACCCAGTCAGGCTTGTAGGTTTTTGTCATAGCTTAGTCCGCCAGACGTTTGTTCAGCTCTTCCAATACTTTTTTAGCGCAGACAGGAATAATGGTGCCGGGACCAAAAATCGCTGCCGCACCGTGTTCGTAAAGATAATCGTAGTCTTGGGCAGGAATTACACCGCCAATAACGACCATGATATCTTCACGTCCGCGTTTTTTGAGTTCTTCTATCAGCTGCGGCATCAGGGTTTTATGGCCTGCTGCAAGCGAGCTCATACCGACGATATGTACGTCGTTGTCAACCGCGTCCTGAGCGGCTTCGTCGGGAGTTTGGAACAAGGGGCCGATATCTACGTCGTAGCCCATGTCTGCGAAGGCAGTAGAAATTACTTTCGCCCCACGGTCATGTCCGTCCTGGCCCATTTTAGCGATATAGATACGAGGACGGCGGCCTTCGCGCTGTTCAAAGTCGTCGGTCATTTGACGCACTTCTTTGATAACGTCTTCGTCGGCAAATTCGCTGCTGTAGACGCCGGAAATAGAGCGAATGATCGCTTTATGGCGGCCACAGACTTTTTCGACAGCGTCAGAGATCTCGCCTTTGGAAGCACGGGCACGGGCTGCGTCAACAGCCAGCTCCAGCAGGTTGCCTTCGCCGGTTTCCATAGCGTGGGTGATAGCACGCAGGCAGCGCTCAACTTTTTCGTTGTCGCGGTTGGCACGCAGTTTTTTAAGGCGTTCGATCTGAGCCAAACGTACGGCAGTGTTATCGACTTCCAGAATATCCAATGGATCTTCTTTTTCCAGACGATAGTCGTTGACGCCGACGATCTTTTCGGCACCGGAATCGATGTGTGCCTGACGGCGTGCCGCTGCTTCTTCGATACGCATTTTCGGCAGGCCGGTGTCGATAGCTTTAGACATACCACCAAGCTGTTCGACTTCCTGGATATGCTCCCAGGCCTTTCTGATCAATTCGTTGGTCAAAGCTTCTACATAGTAGGAGCCGCCCCACGGATCGATAACTTTGCAGACTTTGGTTTCGTCCTGGATGTAAAGCTGCGTATTACGGGCGATACGTGCCGAGAAATCTGTCGGCAAAGCGATCGCCTCGTCCAACGCGTTGGTGTGCAGGGATTGAGTATGACCCAGGGCTGCCGCCATAGCTTCGATACAGGTACGGGTGATGTTGTTAAACGGATCTTGTTCTGTCAGGCTCCAACCAGAGGTTTGCGAGTGGGTACGCAGCGCCATGGATTTGGTTTTTTTAGGACCAAAGGAGTTGACGATTTTTGCCCACAGCATACGGCCGGCGCGCATTTTGGCGATTTCCATAAAATAGTTTTTGCCCATGGCCCAAAAGAAGGACAGACGCGGTGCAAACTGGTCAATGGTAAGGCCGTGTTCGGTACCGGTGCGCAGATATTCCAAGCCGTCGGCCAGGGTATAGCCCAGCTCGATATCGGCAGTAGCGCCAGCTTCCTGCATATGATAGCCGGAAATGGAGATACTGTTGAATTTAGGCATATATTTGGAAGTATATTCAAAAATATCGCCGATGATGCGCATGGAGGCAGTTGGCGGGTAAATATAGGTATTACGTACCATGAATTCCTTCAGGATATCGTTTTGGATAGTACCTGCCATAACTGATTTATCAACACCCTGCTCTTCGCCAGCCAGGATGTAGAAGGCCAGGATAGGCAGTACGGCACCGTTCATGGTCATAGATACGGACATTTGGTCGAGCGGGATGCCCGAGAACAGGATTTCCATATCCAAAATGGAGTCTACAGCAACGCCTGCTTTACCTACGTCGCCGACAACGCGCGGATGATCGGAGTCATAACCACGATGCGTTGCCAAATCGAATGCGATAGAAAGGCCTTTTTGGCCTGCGGCCAGATTACGGCGATAGAAAGCATTTGATTCTTCAGCCGTAGAAAAGCCTGCATATTGACGTACCGTCCAGGGACGGGTTACATACATGGTAGGATAAGGACCACGCAAAAACGGCGGTACACCTGCCATATAAATCAAATGTTTACAGTCTTTGTAAGCGTTTTCGTCATATAACGGCGCTACATTGATCTGTTCCATGGTACGAGCAAAATTTTCTTCAAAAGATTTTCCTGTTTCTGCTTTTAAGCGGTCCTTCCATGCTGCGATATCCGCAGGTGTCGGAGCGGTTGCCTGCTGAAAGGGAATTTGACTAAAATCAGGAATTCTTGCCATCTCAGAACATCCCCCTTTCTTTTTGCATACCCAACAAGGTTTCATAGCAGTTGGATTTTACGCTGATGTAATCATCCATACCTGCGGCATCGCAGATCTCTTTCAGTTCTTTAGACGGCGCGCCGGCCAGAAATACTTTCATATTCGGTTTAACAGCTTTAATGCCTTTGGTAACGGCAGGTGCCAGTTCAGGATAAGTGGCATCGGTCGAGCAGACGATAGCCACATCGGCATCAGCATCCAAGGTTGCCTGTACCGCTTCTTCTACTGTGGAGAAGCCGTTATTGGTAATAACGTCAAATTCGGCTACCTGCATAAATGAGGTAACAAAATCGGCGCGGGCTTTATGCTGCGGGATCGGCCCCATATTGGCCAGGAAGATCTTGACGTTTTCGCCTGTTTTAGCTTTAAAGTCTGCCGTACGTTGACGCAGTTCTTCGTAGCGTTCTGTCCAGCGGTGCGGTAAAATAGCTTCCACATTGATGCTGTGGCTTTCGCCGCTCAATGCTTCGGAGATCTCGCCCATGGTAGCGCCTTTCAGCAAAGCCTTTTCGGCCAGTTCTACAAGCGAACCTTTTTCGCTGGCATCACTTTGATAGACTTCTTTTAAAACTTCGATAACGGCTTGAGTATCACGGTCAGCTTCGTTTGCTTCCAAAGCGGCCATTCTTTCGGCACGCAGTTTGGCAAAATCTACTGCCGGAACTTCCAACAATTCTTCCGTCATGTTAGGATACATATTGTTGCCAACCGCACGCTCTTTGCGAGTCGCCAGGTTTTTGAAGCGGTCTGCCAAAATTTCTTTGACGGCAGCTTGTACTTTGCCGTTTTCAAGAGCAGCTAAAATACCGCCATGAGCTTCGATATCCTGGAATTTAGCCCAGGCTTTTTCGGTAAATTCTTCTGTCAGCGGTTCGATATACCAGGAACCACCTGCAGGGTCTACCGGCTGCAGGAAGTTGAATTCATGCTGCAGCATGATTTGAATATTGCGGGCGATACGGCGCGAAAATTCGTCGCTGGGACGGATAACGTGATCGAACGGTTTGACAAACATACCGTTGATGCCACCGACTACCGCCGAGAAAGACTGGCTTGCCGCACGCAGCAGATTTACATAGGGATCGTATTTGGTTTGCGTGAAGGTTGAAGTGCTGACAAACAGGTTGATTTTTTTAGCAGCTTCACTGCCGCCACAGGCTTCAACAATTTGCGCCCACATCATTTTTACGCTGCGCAGCTTGGCGATTTCCATAAAGAAATTGGCGCCCAGGCTGAAGTGGAAGCGCACATGTTTGCAGAATGTATCTACATCGATACCGCGGCGCTCCATAGCTTTGAGGTAAGCAATAGCTGTGCTCATAGCGTAGGCAGCCTCCTGGATATCGTTACCGCCCCCATCATGGTAAACATCAGTATCGACAATAACGGTGCGCAGCTCGGGAGCATTCTTTTCTGCCCAGGCAATGCTGTGCGCCATTTCATCATAATATTCATCCATGGAGCGTGGCAATTTGCCATCAGCGGCCAGTTCACCGATAGGGTCTGCTGCCAATGCGCCTGTAAGTTTTTTCAGCTCGCAGCCGCGTTTTTTGCAGATCGCCGCTACTGCTGCCAGCAGGGCGATATTGGAAGCGCCGGCATACAGCGACAGTTCGTTTCCTTCTAAATCGATGTCATCTAATGCAACAGCCAAGTCTGCTAGTGTAGATAATGATACGCCTTGATCGGCAAATTCTGCAGCTTCTGCGTCCTTCACGTCGATACCCTTGCGGGTGGCAGTATCCAATACAAAGCTGATGGCTGTAGTTCCCTTTAGTAATTCTCTTTTTTCTATGGCATTTACTTCGGAAGGAGTTTTGCCGTCACATTGTTGAGCGATCGTCCACGGTTTGGCGATATAACCGCTGGCATCTGCACCGCGCAGATTGCTGGCTTCACCTGGATATGTTTTCGGATGAGTGAGCTGTTCTAGATCTTTGGGCAGGTAAATAGGGTCTAAGGTTATGCCCTCATAGGTTTTAGTAAACATGCTCTTATCAAAATCCGCGCCTTTTAAGGCTGCAATCGCTTCTTCTTTCCATGTTTCGTAAGAAGTAGGCTCAAATTCATCAAAATTGATTTCAGGAATTGCAAGTTGTTCCATATTTTTTTCCTGTTCCATACACGGCATCCTTTCATTGATTATTTTTTGTGCCGGGGTAATAAGCGATTCACCTCCTGTATTTTTGCTGTCTTAAAGTATTGCAGAATGGTTCGAGTATCTCCTACCTAGACTGCTTCTATAAGTTTTCCCTATAAAAAAGCAACCACCACAAAGCTGTTGTGATGGTTGCTTTTGCTGCGTACCCCTACGCAAACAGAGGGAAGAAGGTTCTTGCACAAAGAGAACTTGAGAATGGCAATAAACCAGACAGGCTGTCCAGACCTGTCACAAACAAATATATACACTGATGGCTTGACCTTTCACAGCGAGATCTAGCCATCACACATCGACCTCGTGGCGCTCAACGGCGCAGAAAAACAGAAAACCGTTCTCTTAATATAAAATAATTAAGAAAAACGGTCAGAAATTCACAGCAAAAGATTCGCATCCCGTATTTACCCAAAATACGAATTTTGCAGCATCTCCTCCCCGTCTCTCGCAGGTCAATCAGCGATGTAGCTAAAAGGCAGTTCTTCTGACTCCGATTCATAGCGCGCTTCACCTTCCCAGATTATCCAGTGGTATTTTGAAGTTTGCTCCTCGTTACAGCGGCGGGACCGCGTCGGAATTACACCGACTTCTCTATTAAGCTCCGTAGAGCACCTTTTGCTTACGATATTCATTTGATGTCTTAATTGTATTTATTACTATTTCCTTTGTCAAGTCTTTTAAGATATTTTTTTATATGTTTTGCACTATAAATAAAACAGCGTTATAGTTTACCGGTCAACAGTAAGCTATAACGCTGTTTAAATCGCTACTTTCTTTTTAAAATAGGCAGTGATGGCTAAAGGCACACAGATATTCAAAAACAGGAGCCGCACAAGCTGATATGTTAGGATGACAGAAACATCTTCGCCCATACTCATACCGGCCAGGCACATTTCGGCAATACCGCCGGGAGCCATAGCCAAAAAGGCGGTGATCAGTGAAAAACCGTAGCAGTCGGACAGGGACCAGGCCACCAGGACGCTGACGCCGACCATCAAAATTATGCCACCGAAAATATAGGGCATCAGCTCGCGGGTAGCGACCAGTTTTTTAGGTTCCAGCATCATCCCCATGTAAACGCCGATGCTGACCTGGGCCACCAGCATCAACAAGCCGGGCACGGGCTGCAGGCCGCCTAAAAAATACGACCCAGCAGCAGTTGCCAAAATTGGTCCCAGCAGGCGCGGCGTAGGGATACGCAGCTTAGTGGCGGCAAAGGCGCCTAAAAAAGACAACGGAACCAGGATAAGCCAGTGGATACCGCCTGCCGTCGGCACTAAAGCGTCGCTGCCCAGCACCTGCGCACCCAGCCCGTGAATGACTAAAAATGGTACGGCAACGATAACGCCTACCAAACGCAGGGTCTGCATAACAACGACCACATTGGCGTCAGCCCGCGGGTCTTCTTCTGACATCAGCATCATTTGGGTGAGCCCGCCTGGCATAATGCCCATAACGCAGCTGATAAGATTGGCCGACGTATGCCGCGCTGTCCACCAGGCAATAACTACCGATACAGCAACTGCTATCAGCGTAGCTTCCAGCACGCCGAAGCTTTGCTGCACCATCTGCTCCCAGGTATGGGCGGTAAAATTGCGCCCGATACCGTAACCGGCGACTAAAAGGCCAAGCTCGCGCCAGCCTTTAGGCCAGCTGACGGCAGGGCCTGCCAGTTTGCAGGCCACGGCCGCGGCAATACCGCCCATCAGGTAGGGTATAGGCAGTTCCATTTTTAAAAATATTGTTCCTAAACAGGCTGCCAGAATAAACAGCAGCAATCGGTTCAACATAAATGCCTCGCTTAGTAATGCCCTTCCAACGCTGTCATGATGCGGCCGATCAGTTCACTGCGCATGGTGTTTTGCGTTGTGGAATAGGTCATGATACGGCTGTCGTCCAGACCCAGCTCGCGTTTGAACAAAGCTTTTTGAGCCATAGCGGCGTTTTTCGACAATTTATCGGCTTTGGTAAGGATAACCTGCACCTGTAAGCCACATTCCAACAGCCAGTGATAGCTTTCGATATCACTGTCCAATGGTTTATGCCTGATGTCGATCAGCTGACAGACCAGACCCAGATTATCGGAACCGGAAAGATATTTACTGATGAACCCGGACCATTTGTCTTTGTTGGTTTTAGCAGTTTTAGCGAAACCGTAACCGGGCAGGTCGACCAGGTAAAAGTCAGCCCGTTCTTCCTGGCCTTCGTTGGTACGCTTGGCCTGCAGGCCATAGAAATTGATGGTTTGGGTTTTACCGGGAGTAGAACTGACACGAGCCAGCCCATTCCTGCGGCACAGCGAATTGATCAGCGAGGATTTACCGACATTGGACCTGCCGATAAAGGCCGCTTCGATCATCGGCGGCGCAGGATATTGTTCTGCCTTGACGGCAGAGGTGATATATTGGGCGTGGATGATGTCCCAGATTCCTTTGTTCATCTTATTCCTCCAGAGCTAATTTCAATACTTGGTCCATGTGGTTGACGGGCACAAATTTCATGGCCGCACGCACATTAGCGGGCAGTTCTTCCAGATCCTGCATATTCTGTTCGGGCAGCAGGATGGTTTTGACGCCGTAGCGGTGAGCTGCCAGCATTTTTTCTTTAATGCCGCCCACAGGCAGCACTTTGCCGGAAAGTGTGATCTCGCCTGTCATGGCGATACCGGCCTTAACGTGGCGTTTAGTAAGCGCCGAGACCATGGCTGTGACCATGGTGATACCTGCCGAGGGGCCGTCTTTAGGAATGGCGCCTTCCGGCAGATGGATATGGATATCGGTGTTTTCGTAAAATCTTTCGTCCAACTGTAGTTCTTTGGCACGGGAACGGATATAAGTATAGCCAGCTTGTGCGGATTCCTTCATTACTTCGCCCAACTGGCCGGTCAGTACCAGGCCGCCTTTGCCGTTGGTAGCCAGCACTTCTACTTTCAGCAGCTCGCCGCCGACGCTGGTCCAGGCCAGGCCTGTGCAGATGCCGATCTCGGCTTTAGGCGTCAGGTCACTTTCAAGGAAGATGACCGGGCCTAAATATTTAGTCAGATTTTTTTCGGTTACTTTAGCGCTTTTGACCTGTTTGGTAACGATACGGTGCGCAGTTTTGCGGCAGATGGCCGCGATTTTGCGTTCCAGATTACGCACGCCTGCTTCCCGGGTGTATTCGCGGATAACATGGCGCAGGGCCAGTTCGGTGACGTTTAATGTTTTAGAGGTTAAGCCGTGGGCCTGACGCTCTTTCGGCAGCAGGTGCAGCTCGCCGATCTTTACTTTTTCATCTTCCGTATAGCTGGTCAGCTGGATAACTTCCATTCTGTCCAGCAGCGCCGGAGGGATAGTTTCTACCGTGTTAGCGGTTACGATCCAGAAAACATGGGAAAGATCGAAGGGGAATTCGATATAGTGATCACTGAAGGTGTTGTTTTGTTCCGGGTCCAGCACTTCCAGCAAAGCTGATGCGGGATCGCCACGAAAATCAGAGGCCATTTTATCGACTTCGTCCAGCAAAAAGACCGGGTTCATGCAGCCACAGGTCTGCATCCCGTGAATAATACGTCCCGGCATAGCGCCGATATAGGTACGGCGGTGGCCACGGATCTCGGCTTCGTCACGCACGCCACCTAAGGAGACGCGGCTGAATTTGCGGTTGATAGCACGTGCTACCGAGTGGGCCAGCGAGGTTTTGCCCACGCCGGGAGGCCCGACCAGGCAGAGGATCGGCCCTTTGCTTTGTTTTGTGAGGGCACGTACTGCCAAATATTCTAAAATACGTTCTTTTACTTTTTCCAGTCCGTAGTGGTCTTTATCAAGTACTTGAGCCGCTACTTCCAGATCAAAATTATCTTCGGTAAATTTGCCCCAGGGCAAGCTTAAAAGCACGTCGATATAGTTGCGGATAACGGCGCTTTCGGCCATCATCGGCGGCATCTTATACAGACGATCCAGTTCTTTATTGATTTTTTCGACTACTTCAGCAGGCAGCTCCAGCTCGGCCATCTGCCTTTTATATTCGTCGATCTCGGCCTGGCGTTCGTCGCCTTCGCCCAGCTCTTTGTTGATGGCTTTCATCTGTTCACGCAGATAGTATTCCTTCTGGTTCTGCTCGATCTGTTTGCGCACCTGCTGGGAAATATTTTTTTCCAGCCCGGCGATCTCCAGTTCTTTGCACAGATAACTGTAAAGCTTATTCATACGTTCTTTAACGTCGATAGCTTCAAGAAGCTGTTGTTTTTCTTCGACATTAATGGACAGATAGCCGGCGATCATATCCGCCACACGGCCGGGATCGGTTTGATCCTTGAAGGTGAGCAGCACTTCGCTGTTAACTTTTTTGCTGGCAATGATCCATTGTTCAAAGGTTTCGATCAGCATGCGGCGCAGAGCCTCAACTTCGGTATCGTCACTAACAACAGAATCCACCGGCAGGGCGTTGGCCTGAAAATAGGTATCGACGGCTGGCGCTTCGATAACAGTTTCGACTTTAGCGCGTGACAGGCCTTCGACTAAGATGCGCAGCGCACCGCTGGGCAGTTTTAATAGTTGTTTGATTTCGGCAACGACGCCGTATTTGAATAAATCCTGCTGGCCCGGGTCCATTGTTACGGCTTCTTTTTGTGATACCAGCAGTATCTGCCGGTCAGAAGTCATAGCTGCTTCTACAGCATGGACAGAGCGTTCCCTGCCAACGTCAAGATTTATGATCATACCCGGAAATACCAGCATGCCCCGCAAGGGCAGCAGCGGCATCAAACGTGGTCTTGTTTCCATATATTTCCCTCCTTTGCCTGCGGGCTGTGCCGCAGCAAACGGTATTTTTCAATTTAAATTTTACGCTTAACTTTATTTTAACATAAAAAGGGGAAAAGGCTACGCCCCTTCCCCTTCTTTTTTTAATTGCTTAACTAGCAACTACCATTTTCGGTTCCATGTGCTCTCTGATAGCCGCTTCCGTAACCACGCATTTGATAACGTCGACACGGGAAGGCACCTCATACATCACGTTGCGCATTACTTCTTCGATGATAGCACGCAGACCGCGGGCACCGGCATTGCGTTTCAGGGCTTCTTCAGCGATAGCTACCAAAGCGCCGTCTTCAAATTCCAGTTCCACATTGTCCATAGCCAGGAAATGCTGATACTGTTTGATCAAAGCATTTTTAGGTTCCTGCAGGATCTTGATCAGAGCGTCTTTATCCAAAGAATCTAATGTTACCACTACCGGCAGACGACCTGCAAATTCAGGTATAAGCCCAAATTTCATCAAGTCTTCCGGCAGCACCTTTTTAAAGATCGTATCTGCTTTAGCTTCTTCTTTAGTTTTAATGTCGGCACCAAAACCAAGGTTCTTTTTGCCTATGCGGGCGCTGATGATGTTTTCCAGACCAGCGAAGGCGCCGCCGCAGATGAACAGGATGTTCGTAGTGTCGATCTGGATGAATTCCTGATGGGGATGCTTGCGGCCGCCCTGAGGCGGAACGCTGGCAACGGTTCCCTCTAAAATTTTCAGCAGGGCCTGCTGCACACCTTCACCGGATACATCACGGGTGATCGAAGGGTTTTCGGATTTACGGGAGATCTTATCGATCTCATCGATATAAATAATGCCTCTTTGGGCACGGTCGATGTCGAAATCGGCATTCTGGATCAATTTGAGCAGAATGTTTTCTACGTCCTCGCCCACATAACCGGCTTCTGTCAGCGCAGTAGCGTCGGCAATGGCAAAAGGCACCTGCAATATTTTAGCCAGGGTCTGTGCCAGCAGTGTTTTGCCGCTGCCGGTAGGGCCAAGCATCAGGATGTTGGATTTTTGCAGTTCCACATCCTTATCTTTTGCAGGATTATTCAATTCGTAGTTGATGCGTTTATAATGGTTATAAACCGCTACCGCCAAAGTTTTCTTCGCGTCTTCCTGACCGATTACATACTCGTCAAGAATATCTTTGATCTCTTTGGGCTTCGGCAGTTCATTTACATCGGCAGCAACAGTATTGGTTTCTTTCAAATCTTCCGTAAGCATTTCGTTACAAAGCTCGATACATTCGTCGCAGATGTAGACGTTATGACCGGCAATCAGCTTACGGACCTGACCTTCTCTTTTTCCACAGAAGGAACAGGTGATATTGCTGTCGTTCCCCTCGCCAAAGTTCATAGTGTTATCTCCTTAGTCTGCATCATTTCGCTTCTTCAGCTGCTGCTTTACGGGTCACAACTTCGTCGATCAGTCCGTAAGCTTTTGCTTCTTCACTGGTCAGGTAGTAATCGCGTTCGGTATCATGGGCGATTTTTTCTTTGGTTTGACCTGTATGTTTGGCTAAAATGCCGTTCATTTCTTCGCGGATACGTAAAATCTCACGAGCATGGATCTCAATTTCAGTAGCCTGGCCTTGTGCTCCGCCCAGCGGTTGATGGATCATGACGCGGGAATACGGGAGCGCATGGCGTTTACCGGGAGTACCTGCTGCCAGCAGCACAGAAGCCATACTGGCGGCCATACCCATGCAGATAGTAGAAACATCAGGTTTGATGTACTGCATAGTGTCATAAATGGCCAGGCCTGCGCTGACGCTACCGCCCGGGCTGTTGATATAAAGATGGATGTCTTTATTGGGATCTTCGGATTCTAAGAAGAGCAGCTGGGCGATAACGACATTCGCCATCGCGTCGTCGATAGGGCCGGTAACAAAAACGATTCTGTCTTTCAATAAGCGGGAATAGATGTCATAAGAGCGCTCACCCCTGCTGGATTGCTCTACAACGATAGGCACATAGTTCATGTCTTACACCCCTTTTCTTTAAGGTTATATTTTTTTGATAAAGTTGCATTAGCCGCCGGAAGCTGAAAGCGCCGGCGGCAAAATGCAGATTATTTTACGTTGTCGATAACAACGTGAGCTGCTTTGCGGCGCAGAATGTTAGCGAGCAAAAGACCCATGTTGCCATTAGATTTGATGATGTTTTTGACTTCTTCCAAAGTTGCGCCATGCTGAGCTGCGATAGTAGAAAGCTCTGCGTCAACGTCCTCCATGGAAACCTGGATGTTTTCTGCTTTAGCGATAGCGTCTAAAACCAGGTCGGTTTTGACGTTTTCAGTAGCAGTAGCACGTTGGTTATCGCGGATCTTAGCCATGTCCATGCCGGTATACTGCATGTACATTTCCAGGGTCATTTTACGGCTTTCGAGGCTCATGCGCATTTCATCAACCATTTGGCTGATACGGTCTTCGATCATGATCTCGGGCACTTCAAATTTAGCGTTGGCAACAGCGGCATCGATCAATGCTTTTTCATATTCTACTTTAGCATTGTTTTCAGCATTTTGCAGCATGCGTTCTTTGTAAGCAGCCTTAAGATCGGCAACAGTTTTATATTCGCTGTTAGCTGCAACATATTCGTCATTCAGCTCGGGCAGCTCTTTGCGTTTTACGTCTTGAACATTAACTTTAAACACAGCTTCTTTACCAGCCAGCTCTTTTACAAAGTAATCTTCAGGGAAGGTTACGGATACATCAGTAGCGTCGCCTTTTTTGAGGCCTACCAGCTGATCTTCAAAGCCGGGTATAAAGGAGTTGGAACCTACTTCCAGAGGATAGCCTTTACCTTCGCCGCCGCTGAACGGTTCACCGTCCACGGTGCCGGCAAAGTCGATGATGGCGAAGTCGCCTTTTTCAATGATGGTGCCTTCTTCGGCAACTACCATTTTAGATTGACGGTTGCGCAGTTCTTCTACTGCAGCGTCAACGTCGGCATCTTCAACAGCAACTTCTTTTTTTTCTACGGACAGACCTTTGTAGTCGCCCAGTTCAACTTCCGGTTTCAAAGTAACTTTGATAGTCAGTTCCATATCTTTGTTTTCTTCAAAAACAGATGCTTCAACCTTCGGGTCGGATACGGGGATCAGGTTTTCTTGTTCCAGGGCCTTGCTATAGCAATCGTTAGCAACGATCTCAAATGCTTCCTGTTTGATAGCTTCTTTGCCATAGTGCATCTCGATGATATTACGGGGTGCTTTGCCTTTACGGAAACCGGGGATGTTAACGCTGCCTGCAATCTTGGTGATTGCTTTTTTGAAGCCTTTATTCACTTTCTCAGCGGGTAAAGTAATTTTGAGGGTTGCATCATTCACAACTCTTTCAACAGATACGTTCATTAAAAAATCCTCCCTTAGGTTTTATATGTGTTTTAAAATTTAATAGCTTGTTCAAGACCAATATCAAAAGATACTGACATAAATCGCTCATAATATCATATCACAATGATTAAAAGTTGACAAGAAGCAACAAAAAACCCGGCAGCCTTCTGCCGGGTCAATATTTAGATGGAGCGGAAAACGAGATTCGAACTCGCGACCCCCTCCTTGGCAAGGAGGTGCTCTACCACTGAGCTATTTCCGCATCGATTAGCGACAAGATGTATTTTAAAACAGAACGTCATCTTTGTCAACATTTTTTTGAAAAAAATTCTATATTTTTTCACTTTTAAAAAATTCCCAGCACCAACTGGCTGATATTTTTTGAATGATCGGAAACGCGTTTCATATTGATCAGCAGCTCCAGCATGACGAAACCTGCCACCGGGTCGCAGCGTCTTTCGTTCAGCCGCACGATATGGTTTTTGCGGATCTCTTTTTGATATTGTTTGACCTGACGGCAAAGCCCCCAGGCTTCTTCCGCGATCTTCTTATCGTCTTTTTCGAGGGCTTCCAGCGCTTTGCCGCTGGCTTCCAGCACCATTTGTCCTAAGGTGCGCAGCTCCTCTTTAGCTTCATCCGAGAACTTGACGTCGTCCTCGTAGATCATCCGTACTTTTTTCGCCAAGGTCTCGCCGTGATCGCCGATACGCTCGATATCGTTGCAGGCATGCAGAAGGCCGGTATGACGTGCCGACAGTTCCCTGCTCATCTGCGTTTCGCTCATCTGCGTTAAGTATTTAGTCACTTCTTCTTCCAACGCGTCGATAACGGGTTCGTGCTCCAGTACATAGGCGATCTTGCGGCTGTCCATATCTTCCATGGCAGCGATGCTTAGCTCTACGTTATGGCGGGCCATAGCGCCCATACGCAATACTTCTTTACTGGCCAGGGTCATGGCGATGGAAGGTGTTTGCAGCATATTCACATCAAGATACAGGGGTTTGCGTGAAACCACGCCGTCATTGCCAGGCATCAGACGTTCCACAAGTTTGATAAACGGCGTCGCGATAGGCAGGAAGATCAGCGTGTTGATGATATTAAAGGCTGTATGGGCGTTAGCAATCTGCCGCGCGATATCGTGCGCTGGCGATACGGCCAATACAAGTTTGACAAACAAGCCCATAAAGGTGACGAAAATAATGCTGCCAATAAGGTTGAACAGCACATGGGCCAGAGCGACCCGTTTTGCCGTGGCGTTAGCCCGCCAGGCTGCCATGATAGCAGTGATACAGGTGCCGATGTTATCGCCCAGCAGAACCGGGATAGCGCCCTCCAGAGGGATAAGCCCCTGGCTGGCCATCGCTATCAGGATACCGATAGTGGCAGAGCTGGATTGAATGAGCACCGTCATCACGATACCGACGCCGATACCTAAGATGGGATTATGCGAAAACTTGCCGATAAAATCGACAAAGCCCTGATATTCACGCAGGGGCAATACGGATTGACCCATCATGCTCATACCCAGCATCAGGATACCAAAACCCAGCAGGACCTGCCCAAAATATTTGCCGCGGCGGCGTTTGGCCAGCATCTGCATGGCAAAGCCAATTGCCAAAATCAGGGTTACGTAATCAGTGAGTTTAAAAGCGATCAGCTGCGCCGTGATCGTAGTACCGATATTGGCGCCCATAACGATGCCGAAAGCCTGTTTCAGCGTCATCAGCCCGGCATTGACCAGACCGACGGTCATAACAGTCGTCGCACTGCTCGATTGCAGCACAGCCGTTACCACAGCGCCCAAAGCCACGCCTACAACCAGAACTCCGGTCAACGCTTCAAGTATTTTCTCCAGCTTCTCACCAGCAGCACGCTGCAAGCCTTCGCCCATCAGCTGCATGCCGTATAAGAATAAGGCCAGACCACCTAAAAACCCAAAGAAATATATCATAATTTCCCCCAGTTCACACTGTTTTATTTTGTTCCTAATCTTTATTATACTAGATTTTACAAGGGCCTTACAAGAAAAAAACGTTTTCTTAACATCTTATTTTCGCGTCCCACCGGGACTTTTGCTCCCAATAAAAAAATCCCCATATCTTTCGATATGGGGTAAATAAGCATTATAACATTTGTATACTCAAGCGTCTTATATCAACAATTTAAATGTTTGATGATCTCCATTATTTCTTCCACCGGCAACACACTGCCGCCTGCAACGACCTTTTCGTCAATAACTAAGGCTGGCAAGGCCATAACTCCGTATGCTACCACGCGCCGCAAATCGTTGACACGTTCAAATTCGGCATGGCATTTGAGCTTTTTAGCCGCGATGGCTGCATTCTGCAACAACAATTCACATTGCTTGGTCATAGGCCCTAAAACCTTTATGTGCATTCGTATCACCTTCGCTTTTTCCTGTTCTTTCTCTATGCTTATAGCATAGCAAAAGCTTTTGTCTTAAGTTAGGCTAAACAGTGAACTTTATGTGAATTGTCAGAAAACTTTCTCAAAAGTAACTTTTATAAAAAAACAGACCGGCTCCCCGGTCTGTAAAATAATATTCTAAGCTAATGCCAATACTTTGTCCACTTGTGCCAAAATCTTAATTTCCAGCTCTGCCGCTTCCCGCTCCAGTTCCTCGAGCCTGGCCGTAGTAACGGAACGATAGGCTTCATTTTTGATCAGCTGCAAATTGATCCTGACGTTATAAATGGCGCTGCGCACAGCTGCCCTCCCCGTCAGGGCGGCGACAGCCGCATCCGTAATGACGGCAGGATTGCCTAATTCGGCAGCTTCTGCCGCCAGCAGCAAAACCGACAAACTCTTTTCGCCTATTCGTAGCGGAATGGAAGCAGCCATTTCAGCGGCTTCCTGAATTTTAGCGGCACGCAGCTCTTTTTCTGTTTCGGTATTTTTTGGCATTTTATAACAGTTCATAAAGGCGTCAAAAACTCTGGCATCTTCCTGCGCCAGTACCAGCAGCTCACGCCGCAGATATTCGCCGGCAGCCAGCAGCCGTAGCATTTCGCCTTCCACTGCCATAAATTTCTCTTTGCCAACAGTCAGATTGGCGACCATGGATGTCAAAGCAGCGCCAACAGCACCGCTTAAAGCAGCGGCACCACCACCGCCTGGGACTGCGTCTTTCGACGCCAGTTTTGCTAAAAATTCTTCACAACTGAGCTGCATCAAGTTATCCATTTTTTTCTCCTCTGCCAATTAGTTGCAAGCGGCTATCCGCCGAATAGTTTATTGTTTTGAAACTGCGCAGAGCAAAAGAAAAGAAAACCTTATCCTTACCGCAGTCACGTAAATTGCGGGCATTTTTCAGGCTGCCGAAACCGTCGCCGCCACTGAACATAAAATCATTGCTTACGACCTTATAGTATTTATCATCAACTACAGCGCTGCCGTCAGCCAGCACCAGCCTGCTGATGCGCTGGCCTTCGGGTTTACTGACATCAGCAGTGACCTGCACACCGGCAAAGCGCAGCCTGCTGATAGCGGCGTTGCCTAGCCCGTGTTCAAAAACCTGCCGCAGGTCACTGCCTTTGACCTCGCCCACATATAGGGTGCTGTCAAATGGAAAGATTTTGATCAGCGTCCGCGCCGTTACCGTACCGGCAGGCAGCACATCGCGGACAGCACCGCCGTTATAGAGGGCTACGTCAGCTTTGAAGCCGCTTTGGAGCAGATCCATAAAATAATCGCCCACCATAGAGGCGTCGTTGCGGTCATTGGTCAGTAGCTGCTGGTTAACAGCAAGTACAGTATTATATTTAGCGTCGACGTCTTTAAATATCGGCTCCAACAGCTTTTCCATCGCCGCATCCTGCAAACGTGGTAAATCGGCCAGTTTATAGACCCTGGTACTGGCGGCGACTACTTTTTTCTCCGCCCTGGCATAGAGCAGATGTATCCTGCCGACAGCTTCACCATAACAGCCTGCCTGCACCACTGGTACACCGGCTACCGTGCCGCTGACGCATAAATGTGAATGGGCGGTGACGACGGCGTCAAAGCCATGCAGCTTCTGCAAAACCGGTACTATTTCACCTTCTACATTGCTGCCATCACCCTGCACGCTGCCGATATGGGTCAGCAAAACGACGATGTCGGCCCCCTTGCTCCTGACCTCGTCAATATACTGCTGGGCAACCTGCTCCGGCGGCAATATCTTCAATCCTTTCAGGTTGGCCTGGGAAACTTTGGTTTTTGTTTCGCCAGTGGTCAATCCGACCACGCCGATCGTCAAACCATTGCGCGCTAGCAGACTATAGGGCTGAAATGGTTCCGCCACTTTACCGGTCTCCACAGCAAGGATATTGGCGCTCAGAAGGGTAAATTGCGCCGCTGAGGCCTGTTTTTTGATTACATCCAGCGGATAGTCAAAAATATGGTTGCCGGCAACATTCGCTGCAAATGGCATTCTGTTCATAGCCATAACGGACGTCATACTCTGATATTCATTCGCATCTATCGTACCGCTAAACATATCGCCGCCGCCCAGCAGCAGCGATCCTGTCGGATTTTGCTTCATCAGAGCGTTTACTGTGGCCGACAAACAAGATATACCCGGGTCTGTACCTTCGGCACGCAAATGCCCATGGAAGTCATTGATACTGTAGATATCTATTTCTACCAGCGGTTTTTCTGCCGCCGACACTGCTGCCGAAAGCAACAGTAAAAGCATTATCAAAAACCAGCAGCTAAAACATCGCAGCTTTTTCATATCCTCGCAACTCCCCTCACGACTAAACTGACTATCTTACTTTGATTATTATTCGCCGCAGCCTGCCATTTACCTGCAAAAAAGCACAGGGTTTCCCCTGTGCTTTTACTTATTTCTGCTTTAGATAACGCCGAACCAATACCGCTGCTGCATAGCCGTCAAGGTTAACGGGCGGGACCTGCAACCCCAACGGTACGAGCTTGCGCCAGCCCAGGGGAGGATTTTCCTGCCAGTACAGCTGGCGTGCATCTTCCGTACTGTAGCTTTCTTCTACGGTCACAATATCTGTGCCAGAAGCTGCGGCTGCCAGCATGGTTTTGACATTAGCGCTGTTGGTGCCGTTGCCGATGATAACGGCCGCCGGACCTTCGCTGAATATTTGCGGCAAAGCCGCAGCCAGTTTTTCTGTTGCAATAACAGCAGTCTTAGTAATTGTTCCATCGTCCTCAAGCCAGGCTACGCCCGTTTTGGCACTGCCCGGATCGACGCCCAGATACCAAAGCTTATTTTTCGGCATTTTCAACCTCTAACCGCAGTAAAACCGGTCCGGAAGCATTGATGTCGCCTTTGGCATAAGCTTTTAAAAGCACCTTACCGCCGTATTTAGCCATTTTTTCGCCTGTTTCTACCATTGTGCCAGCATCCATATTGCCCACTTTTCCTGTCAACGGATCGGGGATGACGCCGGCAGCTACAGCCACACGGTTGATATCGGCTAAAAACTCAAGTATTTCACCGTTCATACTGCTTTCACTGCGCTTCAGGTCTATTTCTTTGCTGAAGATCAGTTCATTATTTTTATAAACGCGGTTGTCTGCCGCCAATTCCAAAGTGCAGACTGCCGGTTCACCGGCAATGATATTAGCGACGGTCCTGACCCTGACAAAAATATTGCCCGGCGATGCTTTGACCCTGGACAGAGCTTCTTCAATGACTTCATTCGGCATCCAGATCGCCTGTACAGGTTCTTCCGCTTCTATACCCATGCGGTGCAAAGCCACTTCGTTGGCTGTAGCCAAAAAGAGCTGCATCTGCCTGTTATTTTCTTCATCATTCAGTCCGCCTTTAAGAACGCCTGCATATACTACTTCACCACTGCGGAAAACCACCTGTCCCTCGCGGATAGCTAAAATGCCACGACGCAGACGTTCCGTCATCTGCTCAAGGTCGTTTACTTCGCCTTCCAAAGACTGCTTGGCCTGTGATAGTTCGCCAACTGCCGTTTGTGCATGCTGCAGCTGCCCTTTAGCTTCTTCGTAATTTTGACGGGCTGAGACCAGCTGGTTTTCGATCGCCGCTTTTTCAGCCGCACTTGCTTTGATCTGCTCGTCCAATTCTCTGATAGACTGATTTTTGGCAGCTACATCGGCCTGCGCCTGTTCCAACACTACCGCGGCCTGCGCTTTTTCTTTGTTCAGAGCAACCAATTCGTTCTGCAGCTTTTCCATGCCGAACATAGCGGTCCTGGCGCTGTCAGAAGCAACAGCCATAGTAACCAGAGTAATGGAGGCGATCAAGATTCCGGTGATGACGGTCATCAGAACTGATGTATGATAAGGGCGCAGCCCAAACACTGATAATTTTTTCTTGCCGATCTTGCTGCCAAGCTTGTCGCCGATAAAAGCAATCAAACCACCTACAACCGCCAGCACCAAAATCAACCGTAATCCGAACATGAACACACCTCCTTTACTTTAAATATCGTGCTTAAGCATTTTTCTGCCGCAGCAAATATACACCTGCGGCTAAACAAATCAAATTTGGAATGATGCAGGCCAGCAGCGGGTTCATTACGCCACCTTTGCCAAGGCCTGTAGTCAAAGTCATTATCGCATAATAAATGAAGATGACGATGATACTGATGCCCAGTCCGATAGACGAGCTTGTACGCTGCTTCTGCGTTCCCAGAGGGGCGCCGATCATAGCGAAGAAGAAGCTGGCCAGCGGAATGGAAATACGCATATAGATCTCACACCATTGGCGCGCCGTCGGCTGATGCTGACGCTCTAAAACAGAAATATATTCGCGCAGTTCCCTGATCGTCATTTCTTCAGGCTCTTTTTGCTCCCAGGAAATTTCCCGTGGCGTTACGTCCAGTGGAATGACCTGTTCTGTAAATTTAGCCGAGCTACGTATGCCCTCAGCTTCATTCATCGTATAAACCGTACCGTCTTCCAAACGCCAGGAACCATGTTCCCAGTAAGCCTGTTTGGCGGTCTGTATTCTTGCTAAATGTGATTTTTCAAATTCTTCGATAGTAATATTTTCCATCAGGCCCTTGGCTTCATCGAAGCTGCGGGCATATGTAATACGCTGGGTACTGCCGCTTAGTGTTTTAATGATAACATGATCCTGGGTCCGCGGCCTGGTGTTATTTTTGATTTCGTATTCCAAGATCCTGCCGTACTGCACCTTTGCCGCCGGCACTACCTTCTCGGCCCAAACTACAGAAAACATGCTCACAAAAAATGCTACTATCAGTACCGGCGCCACGATACGGTAATAACTGACGCCACCTGACTTCATCGCTACGATCTCGCTGCTGCCCGACAGCTTACCAAAAGCCATCAAAGATGCCAACAGCATCGACATAGGGAAAGTATAGTTTACTACCTCCGGCAAGCTATACATAAACAATCTGGCAATAGTTTCTCCTGAGGCTCCGTATTTAGTCATGTATTGCGTAAGCTTGAACAGCATGGAGCTGGCAATAAAAATACTGGAGAAAGAAGCGATGCCAAAAATAAACGGATACAATAATTCACTTAAAACATAACGATCCAGTAAACGTAAACGCATCCTTATTCCTCCTACATGCTAAAGTTTTCGCCAAGATAATATTTACGTGCTGTTGGATCATTAGCGATCGTTTCGCTGTCGCCATGAATCAAAATTTCACCGTTGGCAAGAATGTATGCTTTATCTACTATACTTAAGGTCTCTCTAACGTTATGGTCAGTTATCAAAATCCCAATACCACGATTAGCTAAATGAGCGATCATGCCCTGAATATCCGCTACCGCGATGGGATCGATCCCGGCAAAAGGCTCGTCCAACAGAATAAAAGCTGGATCGGTAGCCAAAGCCCGCGCTATCTCTACACGCCTACGCTCACCGCCGGAAAGCTCTGTGCCTTTGTTTTTTCTGATATGGTCGATGCGAAATTCTTCGATTAGAGAGTTCATCTTCGCCATGCGCTCTTCTTCCGTCATCGCAGTCGTTTCCAGAATAGCCAAAATGTTTTCTTCAACCGTCATTTTGCGGAATATAGATGCTTCCTGCGGCAAATAGCCAATACCTGCCCTGGCGCGTTCATACATCGCCAGCGAGGAAATATCCTGCCCATCAAGAGTAACAAAGCCTTCATCAGGTTTCTCGATACCAACAATCATATAAAATGTAGTTGTTTTGCCAGCGCCATTAGGTCCCAGCAAACCAACTACACTGCCTTGCTCTACAGTGATACTGACGCGGTTTACGACCCGCCGTCCCGAATATTCTTTTACAAGATCTTTCGTCTCAATAATCACTAGGCAACCTCCGCCTGTGCTTTGGCAGACGGACCTGCCGCATTTTCATCCGTAGTTACAGCATCACTTTTGACAGTCGGCTTAGGCACATAAACAATTTTTACGTTACCGCTGGCCTCTGCCGTGTTGGAAGTATTGTTCAAACGCAGACGATTGCCTTCGACTGTATTGCCATCCTGAGTAGCCTTGGCATTGCCGATCAATTCAATATAACCGCTGTTATTGGTTTCATAGACAGCTGTATCGGCAGAAGCAGTAAGATCACGGGGCGGGCTGGAAATAGTTACACCGCCGGTAGCATTAGCTACACCATTTTTACCTTCATAAGTGATCTTAGCGGCATCTAAAACACTGCCGTCAGTCATGGAAAGCTTAGCCCAGTTACCGATAGTTTCTGCATATTCGCGGCCCTGATAATAATCGACCCGGTCAGAAGATAAGGTTTTATCACCTTTAGTCAGGCGGGCGCGGCCAATAGCGGAAGAATAATCTTCATTATGCATGACAAAAGTGTTGCAAACAACATGCGAATCATCACGGTCAGCAACTACACCACCTGTCAGACGACCGGATTTGGTTTTACTGTTAAATTCGGCATTAGCCGCCGTAGCAGTGCCGCCATCCTGCTTAAGGACAACGTTGCCTTTAGCAGTACCATCGCCGGACTGCATATCGTATTCAATGGTATCAGCCTTAACACTGAAATTAGAACCTTTGGCCAAAGCAGTGCTCATTAATCCTACGACAAAAACTATTCCTAAGATCATCGATATAGTTATTTTTAATTTATTCATTATAATCGCCGCCTCTCTGAACTTCTGCATGCCCTTCTAATTTCAGTCTTTCAAAAGCGCTGCTGGTAATGGCTTTATCACCGGTCGCTAAAGTATCGTCTTTCAGCAGGCGTACATTGCCAGCGGCCGTAATGATATCTTCGTTCTGCTGCCAGCGTATGCTTTCAGCCGTCAGTTTACCGCCACTCGACAAAACAGCCTCAACTTTACCGTTCAGCTCAAAATCTTTAGCTTCGTTTAAAACTTTGCCGCCACCGGCAACGATGTCTAAAACACTGCCATCCTCACGGTAAATTTTGCCCTTAACGCCTTTTAAAACTGCTTCACCACTGCTTTTGATCTGTTCAACCTCTTCAACGGTGAACTCCCAGACCTTTTTGCCATCAACTTCTCTGGCAAGAGTACTGTTTCTGACTTTAGCGTTCATACCGGTATTCTCTTTGGGGACCGGATTATTGGTAGGAGCCTCGCCGCCAAGCATCAGCCAGGCTATAATAGCGCCTGTTATAACAATTGCGGCTGCGATCATTTGGAAGCCTTTATTCCGTAACATGCTCCTGCTCCTTTCCTTTCGGTGTATAGGGAGTATTCCAGCGGTGCTGGAACCACAACCAGTTATCAGGATATTCTCTGATTACTTCTTCTACGACTCTGGTCATTTTTAAGGTAACGCGATAATCATCCATCTCTTTATCGCCGGTATTTTCATAGTAAATGGGATCCTTGATAATTGCCTGATGTCCATAATACCCTTCCTTACGAACGATAAAGATCGGTATGATAGGCGCATTGAATTTTCTGGCAAAATATGCCGGGCCTGATGGAGTAGCAGCCATTTTTCCTAAAAACGGTACGAAAATTCCATCATAGCCGCCGTCCTGGTCTGCAACCAGTCCCAACATCCGGCCTTTTTTCATCGCCCTGGCACAACCTAAGATCTCGCTGGTACCACGGGAGAATATTTCCTGACCTGCGTTCTTGCGCAGCTCGTTCATAAAATTACTGTAGACCCTGTTAGGCTGCGGTTTTTCAACAGCGCTGACTGGAAAACCATTCAAGGCCAAAGCCGCTCCCAACCACTCCCAATTGTCCATATGGCAAGCCAACATCACCACGCCGTGCCCTTCACTCAATGCCTCCCACAGAATATCGGGGCGGTCAAAAGTTACCAAGCCGCGAATATTATCTTTATTTAAGGCAGGCATATACATTATTTCCATAAAGGTTACGCCCAGTTTAGTAAATAAAGATTTTATCGTAAGCTTAGCTTCCGCATCAGAATAACCGAGCCGTTCTTTGATTGTTTCTTCGGCACGTATCCTTTGTTTTTTTGCAATTGTATGATAAAGGTGCCCTACGCCGATACCGATATTTACTACCAGCTTATAAGGCAGCCATGAAACCACTGTACTGATCGTTTTCAGCAAATAGTAAAGCCACATTATTGCGCGTCTCCCTGTCCTTCCTGCAAATAGCTTTTTACAATCTTATCCCAGTCGCCGCGAGCCTTTAAAATAAGCTCAACGATCTGACGGACGGCGCCACGGCCACCATTTTGGGAAGCGATGAAATTACAGATATTTTTTACTTCTTCCACAGCATCGGCCGGCGCACATGCCAACCCTACCCTGCTCAGCACGGGCAAGTCATTCAAATCATCGCCAACATACGCTGCTTCAGCCAAATTCAAACCATGCTTTTCTAATAAGGCCGCTAAAGCGTTTTTTTTATCCTGTACGCCCTCACAAATATCCGCTATGCCCAGTTCCTGGGCGCGTCTGCGGATAATAGGACTGCGGCGGCCGGTAATGATGGCCACTGGCAGCCCTGAACGCACTGCACAGCTGATACCCATACCATCTTTAGCATTGAAGTTTTTAAAAAGTTCCTGGTCGGCATCAAGATAAATAGAGCCGTCCGTTAAAACGCCATCAACGTCTAAGATCAATATTTTTATCTTCTGAGCAATTTTTTCTATGTTCTTCATTATACCACACCCTGACGGACTAAGTCTGTCATATGCAATAACCCGATAACATGCCTGTTTTCGTCGATAACCGGCAAGACTGTGATCGGCTTGGGCCGATTGCTTTCCATCAAATGCAAAGCCTGGGCCGCCAATTTATCTTTGGTGATGGTTTTGGGTGCTTTCGTCATCAATTCAGTAACGGGACGCTGCAGAAAATCGATGCCCTTGCTAAGCCCGCGGCGGATATCACCGTCTGTCAATACGCCAAGCATACATTCTGCGTCATCGACAACAGAAACTGCTCCTAAGCCCTTATCTGTGATAACAAACAAAGCATCCTGCACCGTAGTAGCGCCGTGGACGATAGGGTTATCGGCACCGCTGTGCATGATATCAGCTACTGTCAGCAGTAATTTGCGGCCCAGTGAGCCACCGGGATGGAAAACAGCAAACTGGCTGGCTGTAAACTTGCGTTTAGATAGCAGCGCCAAAGCCAAAGCATCGCCGTAAGCCAAAGCCGCCGTAGTGCTCGAAGTAGGAGCCAACCCTAACGGGCAGGCCTCTTTAGAGACACCTACATCTAAAGTGACGTCGGAATTTCGTGCTAAAGCAGAATCGGCATTGCCAACCATCACTATCAATTTAGCGCCGATACGGCGCAATGACGGCAGGATGTGCAATACTTCTCCTGTTTCGCCGCTATTAGACAAAGCAATGACCACATCGCTTTCAGTGACCATACCTAAATCGCCGTGGATCCCTTCTGCCGGGTGCAAGTAAAAGGACGGTGTGCCCGTACTGGCAAAGGTTGCCGCCATTTTACGGCCAATAATGCCAGATTTTCCCATACCGGTAATGACTACGCGACCGGGACAGTCTAAAATCATCGTAACTGCCGACGCAAAATGCTCGTCAATACGCGGAACCAGCTCTAAAATAGCCTCTGCTTCCATTTTTAAAGTAGTACGAGCCTGTTCCAACATTTGTTCCATGCTTCTAACTCCCTCTCGTCAGTCAGATTTAACCACGAACTATTTTATCAATAGCCAAAACATCTGTTAAAAGTTTTTCTAACTGGTCTAAGCGCACCATATTTGGGCCGTCAGACAATGCTTCCTCAGGATTATCGTGAACCTCAAGGAACAGTGCGTCGATGCCCACCGCTGCGGCAGCTCTGGCCATATGAGGCACATATTGGCTCTGACCGCCGGAAGTAGTACCCTGACCACCGGGGATCTGTACGCTGTGCGTAGCATCCATCACTACCGGATAGCCCAGCTCACGCATGATCGCCAAGCCACGCATATCGGTGACTAAGGTATTATAACCAAAGCTTGCACCACGCTCAGTCAGCATAATGTTATGATTGCCTGCTTCTTCAGCCTTTTTAACAACGTTTTTCATGTCCCAGGGAGCCAAAAACTGGCCTTTTTTAATATTAACTACACGCCCTGTTTGAGCAGCTGCATAAACCAAATCGGTTTGACGGCACAGGAAGGCCGGGATCTGCAGAATATCCAGAACCTCAGCCGCTTTTTCCACCTGGGCTGTTTCGTGGATATCACTGACGACCGGTACGTTCAGGTCTTTTTTGATCTGCGCTAAAATCTTCAGCCCTTCTTCTAAACCAGGCCCGCGGAAGGAACTATAAGAAGAACGGTTAGCTTTGTCATAAGAAGCTTTAAAAACATAGGGAATACCCAATTTATCAGTAATTTTTTTAACGGCCTGACCAATCATCAGGCTGCGTTCATAACCTTCTAAAACACAGGGGCCTGCCATCAACATCAAGGGATGTCCCTGCCCAACCTTATAACTGCCAACTTTTACTATATTCATAGCCAACCTCCTTCAAATACAGGTTTTTATTTACTCAGCAATGCGTTGACTGCCGCTAAATCTTCCGGCGTATCAACGCCAATGCCCTGAAAATCGCTCTCCAGCACTTTAATTCGATAACCGTTTTCCAATACGCGCAGCTGTTCCAAACTTTCTGTTTTTTCCAATTCCGTAGGTTCCAACGCTGCATATTGCAAAAGAAAATCACGCCGATAGGCATAAATGCCTACATGCTTATAAACTTTATACTGCTCTGTTTTATTACGCGGATATGGCAACAGACTGCGTGAAAAATACAAGGCATAGCCATTATTGTCGGTAACGACTTTAACAGCGGCAGGATTATCATAATCCTCTTCCTGCATCAGCACCTTCATCGTTGCCATTTTTAAGTCGGTTTCATTTTCAAAAGCTTTTGCTAAACGGTCAATGATCTCCGGCGGTATCATCGGCTCGTCGCCCTGAACATTAACGATCACGTCTATATCAGGGAAATTAAGCGCCACTTCCGCCAGCCGGTCAGTTCCGCTGGGATGGTAGGGCGAAGTCATGATCGCCTTGCCACCAAAATTCTGCACTGCTTCCAAAACCTGTTCATTATCCGTTGCCACAATAACGTCATTGGGCAGTTCTGCTTCACAAGCCCGCATATAAACGTGCTGGATCATCGGTTTACCTGCAATCATTGCCAACGGCTTGCCTGGCAAACGTGTCGACGCATAACGCGCAGGTATCACACATAAAACTTTCATTACTGCTTCGTCTCCTTTTGAATAGCACCCAAAATAGTTTTTTCAAACTCTTCGCGCCCTTCAGTGATCATGATATCCATATTCAAAATATACAACGGCACTTCTCGGTTGAAATAAATGAATTCCGTAGGTATTTTAACGGCATCCTTACCGGTAGTTACCATCGCTACAACCTCTTTGTTGATAGCTCTTTCACTGATATACTGCATTTCCAGCATACCGTAATCATGATGGTCAGGGTAACGGATCGCCTCTATTATCTCAATGCCAATAGTGGAAAGCGTCTGTTCAAAGGAAGACGGATTACCGATAGCCGAAAAGACCATAACTTTTTTACCCTGCAGCTCTGACAGATCCTTAGCATTTTCGTGGATCCCTTTATACCAGTCAGCAATTTCCACAAAGTTCTTAGGGTGATGGACGCTTTCAATAATAGGAGCCTGTCCATTATATTTATCCAAAGTATCGCGAAGCTCCTGACGGCTGAACTGCGAGCTTTGATCTGTTTTCGTCAGTAAAAAGAGTCCCGCACGGTCCAAATGGGTCAAAGGCTCGCGTAATGTGCCACGCGGCAGCAGACAGCCATTGCCAAACATATTAAAAGTATCTACCAAAACTACATCAAGATCGCGATGCAGATGCCAGTGCTGATAACCGTCATCCATGATAATGACCTCAGCATTCATTTTATCTACGGCAAATTGTCCTGTCAGTGCTCTGTTCTTACCGATTATTACCGGGACTCCCGGTAAGGTCTTGGCCATCAGGTAAGCTTCATCACCGGCTTCGTAAGCCGTCATGAAAATCTTTTTGCCATCACTGACAACGCCCATTTCCTGATCCCAGTGCGAACGGTAGCCGCGGTTCAGGATAACGACACGGTAGCCCATATTTTTAATGATAACGGCCACTTTCTGTGCCGTAGGTGTTTTGCCTGTACCGCCTACTGTGATATTACCAATGGAGATAACGCAGCAGTCTAATTTTTTCTGTTTCAACAGTCCTGATTTGTAAAGGTTTAACTTACAACAGACGCCAAATTCGTAAACATACGAAAACATTCTCAAAATACCCAGTAAGATCCAGCCAAAAAACGGCGTATTAGGTCCGTGGGCCAGTTGATACAAATACTGAATAACAGCGTCGCCATGACGCAATCGACCGCCGCCTTCATCATGGATATTGCGGGTATTGGTAGGATACGATGCTTCCACCTTGCTGTCGACCGTCGTCAGCGTCAGCAGATCCTGCAGGTATTCGATACTACGCACAGCCGCACCGCGGTTTTCTTTGATAACCTGCAGTGATGCTGCGCCCATTTGTTGACGTCTTGCATCGTTGCCTGCAATCTCTAAAACTTCCTTGGTCAATTCCGCACTGCTATTTACCATCTTACAGGCGCCAACTTTACTGAGCAGCGCATAAGAGTCTTTGAAATTCTGCATATTGGGTCCAACCAAAATCGGCTTCGCATGAGCCGCCGGTTCTAAAACATTGTGGCCGCCGTGTTTGATTAGAGAGCCACCTACAAAAACGATATCGCCCACAGAATAAATACGACCTAATTCGCCGATAGTATCGATCAAAAGCACAGGATATTTGGGACGTTCGCCTTCCATCTCCAACAGCTTGGAGCGCAGGCCTGTATCCCAGTGATATTGCTTAGCTAATTTACTTATTTCATCAGCCCGTCCCGTTTTGCGGGGCGCAATAACTAAACGTGCGTCGGGATAAGTCTTGATGATATCCTTAAAAACATCAAACAATACTTTCTCTTCTGTAGGATGGGTAGACCCGGCTACGATAACCGGGTAGGCACTTTCGATACCTAATTCTTTTTTATAATTCTCCAGATCTTCTGGCGTAACTTCGGCGTAGGTCTGATCGAACTTGGTATTGCCTGTCACATAGATCTTACGGGGATCAGCACCTAAATGACTGATATAATCGGCATCAATGCTGGACTGCATGCAAAAACGGCTGACCGTATGCAGCATATCATCCCAGATACCATACAGGTAACGGTAAGTTTTAACCGACTTTTCAGAAATACGTCCGTTAACCATCATTACCGGAATATTGCGTTCCCTGATAGCCCTTAAAAAGTTAGGCCACAGCTCTGTCTCGACCGGCATAAAAATACGCGGCTGTATCCGTTTGACAAACGACTCGGAAACAAACGGCATATCCAGAGGGAAATAGATAATAGTGTCCGCTTCCCTGATGATCTGTTTGGCCATATTATAACCGCCCACAGTAACTGCAGATACAAGTATCGGCGCGTTAGGATAGGCTTTACGTATCTCTTTTACCAGCGGGCTTGTCGCTACGATTTCACCGACAGACGCACCATGGATCCAAATACAGTCCTTCAGTGCTACGGCTGCAATCTCTTCATCGCGCAGGCCACCTAAGCTCTGCCGCATCCTGGTTGTAAAACCGGCTTCACATATACAACGATAAAGAAAGTAAGGCAGTACGAATAAACAGCAGACGCACAGCACCAAAAAATTATAAATAATATACATTCTTTAACCTCACTTCGCTTCTTTGTTGCGATACTGAATTTTATACAAATGTGCGTACAAGCCGTCTAACGCCAGCAGCTCATCATGTGTTCCTGCTTCAACCAAACTGCCTTTTTCCAGCACTAAAATCTTATCGGCATTTTTAACCGTCGACAATCTGTGCGCAATAACAAAGGCAGTCCTGCCCACCATCAAGCGGTCAAGTGCTTCCTGCACCACTCTTTCGCTCTCTGTGTCAAGCGCCGAAGTGGCCTCGTCCAAAATCAAAATGCGTGGATTCTTTAATATTGCCCGGGCAATAGCGATGCGCTGGCGTTGACCGCCGGAAAGATTCACACCACGGTCGCCAAGCCTGGTAGCATAACCTTCGTTGAGCTGCAGAATGAAATCATGCGCATTTGCCGCCTTGGCAGCCGCTTCTATTTCTTCTTTAGTAGCATCAAGCCTGCCGTAAAGAATGTTATCGTAAACAGTACCATTAAAAAGCATTGTTTCCTGCGGTACGATACCTACCTGTTCCCGCAGGGAATCCAGAGTTACTTCACGGACACTGTGACCATCGATTTTTATGTCGCCTGCATTAACGTCATAAAACCGGGGCAGCAAGTTGGCAATAGTCGATTTACCGGCACCAGAAGGTCCGACAATAGCTATGGCCTCACCTGGAGCAACTGTAAAGGATAGATCCTTGATCACGTCGCCTTTTTCGTTATAAGCAAAAGAAACATTTTGGAACTCGACTTTACCCTTAACATGCGGCAACAATTTAGCATTTTCAACTTCAGCCACTTCTTCCGGCATATCCAGTATCATAAAGACACGCTGAGCCGCCGCCAAAGCTTTTTGAATATTACCAATAACTCTGGTAAGGCGCTTGATCGGGTTGGAGATATTAACCGCATAAGTCAGGAAAGCAATCAGTGAACCAGCCGTAATCGTACCGTTGATAACATTATTGCCGCCATACCACAAAATCATCGTTACACCAATAGCCGCTACAAGTTCGACCACAGGTGTCAGAGTCGCCATCAATTGGGCATTTTTCATATTGGCCCTAAAATTCTCTTTATTCTCAACTTCAAACCGGTCTATTTCGTAACCTTCACGCACAAACGATTTGATAACGCGAGCCGAAGCAACCGACTCCTGCAAGACAGAGGTGATATCAGCAGTACATTCCTGTATCCTGCCGCCAGTTTTACGAATTTTTTTGCCAAAAAACTCCATAAACCACAATACCGGCGGGAAAGTGCAGATCGTGAAAAGCGTCAGCCGCCAGTCCAAATAAATCATTGCCACAACAGAACCGATCAGAATAAATCCTTCGGTAACCATTTCGATCGTATTTTCGACCATAGCTGATTGCAACGCATTAACGTCATTCGTAACATAGCTCATGATCGTGCCGGTTTTATTTTTATCATAAAACGATACGCTGAGCCTCTGCAATTTACTAAAAACAGCTGCACGAATATCAATAATGACCCTTTGACCAACATAGCTCATCAAATAATTCTGTCCGTACCAAAACATCCCGCGCACAAGAAAAATAGCAATGATGCTGAACGCAATCATATTTAACATTTCACTGTTTTTATCTGCCAACACCTGATCGATCATCTCTTTGATAATCCAGGGGATATACAGGTTGCCAGCCGCTGCCATAATCGTACAGAAGATGGCAAACCCCAGCCTGGGCAGGTATGGCTTAATATAACTCAAAATCCGTAAATATAATGTCATTGTTTCTCCTCAGCAATACGCAGAACCAGTTCTGCAACTCTATGTACAGCACCGGGCTCACCCAGGCGTTCTTTAACATAGTCCAGATCTCTTTTCATCTGAGCATTACGCTCAGGCTCTAACAGTTTTAACGCTTCGTCCCGAAGACGTTCAGGGGTAAAGTCCTCCTGCAGCAGTTCCGGCAAAATATGCCTGCCAGCTACAATGTTCGGCAGCCCAATATCCGGGATATTGATCAGCCTACGGGCAATAAAAGCCGTGATCGGCGAGGTACGGTAAACAATTACAGAACCCAGGCCGCACAAAGCAGCTTCTAGTGTCACCGTACCGCTGGTCGATAAAGCCAGGTCAGCACTGAACATAACGTCGTAATTATCGCCCTCAATTATTTTTACAGGCACTCCCGCATCTGCAACAATTCCTTCCAGCATTTCTAAAGGAATGGTTTTAGCTCTGGGCATGGTAAAGTCCGTCTCAGGACGTTCTTTTAAAATTAGTTTTGCCGCCTGCAACAGCGTCGGCAGCATTTTCTGTATTTCCATCAACCGGCTGCCCGGCATCAATAAGATCAGATCCCGACCTGCCTGTTTACCGGCTTTGGCCCAGGCCGCCTCTTTACTTAAATGCGGCTTTACTATATCAACCAAAGGATGACCTACAAACTCGGTGTCGGCACCAGCTTCTTTGTATACTTCATACTCAAACGGAAATATCGCCGCTACTTTATTGACCGTCTGTGCCACATTTTTGGCACGACTTTTATGCCAGGCCCAAGCAGAGGGACTGATATAGGATACTACGGGTATCCCCTTCTCTTTTGCCAGTTTAGCCAGGCGCATATTAAAGCCTGGATAATCGACGACTACCAAACAATCCGGCTTGCGTTCATCCATAACTTTAGCAAAAGCATTTTTTAATTTAAACAGAGCCGGTAATTTGCAGACCACTTCCACAAAGCCCATCACACCGTGCTCTTTTATATCAAACAGAACCTCGCCGCCAGCTTCACGCAAACAATCGCCCCCCATACCAAAGACCTCGGTATCAGGCGCAATCATTTTCAACTCTCTTGTCACTGCCGCCGCATGGATATCTCCTGAAGCTTCTCCGGCAGAAATCAATATTCTGGCCATAAGCGCTCCCTTCCAACTATAAAATTCACTTCAAAAAGTTTTGTTTTGCTTATTTTGTTACACAACAATTCATTCTATATTATAACACAAAAACAGACTGAACGTATCGCCCAGCCTGCATAATTAGCAATTATTTTTCATTTTTATCTAGCTACAATGGTGATACCATGCGTATCAGCTAAAGCTAAGGTTTGTTCCCTGTTGACGAGCAGCGTACGGCCTGCCTCGATCACCAACGCCGTAGCACCTGCCGCAATCATTGACTCCAGAGTTTTAGTGCCAACGCTAGGCATATCAAACCGATTATCCTGCGCAGGTTTAGCTGTTTTAGCAACAACAACGCCTTTGCCAAGCGTACCGCCGCGCAAAATACAGGCATCAGTTCCTTCAATAGCCTCAACAGCCATTAACGCCCTGTCCTTCACAACAACGGTCTGTCCTATGTCCAGGCGCCCAATCTCTTTCGCCATCGCAAAGCCAAAATCCATATCGGCCAATTCAGCCTCGGTGGGCTGACGCTTAGTCAATATACCTGGCGCCGGCAACAAGGGCTGAATCAAAAGAGTCTGATCCATAACTCTCATACCTTCGCCTTCCAGTTCTTTAACAATAGCGTTCATGATTGTATCATCTTTACGATCCGGCACCGAAGCCAAAATCTTGATAGCCCTAAGATCAGGAACTACTGCTCCTGCTTTATATAAAACCTCTTTTGTGACTTTTCCTATCATTGTCACAGTTTTTACGTCATTCTTTTTCAAAGTGCTGATGATCTTACCGATCTTGCCGATATGGATATCATAATAAGCATCAACAACTTCTGCTAACTCCGGATCTATATCAGGTACGACACCGACAGCCACAACTCTGTAGCCCATAGCTTTGGCCGACAAAGCAACATCCACCGGCAAATGGCCGATACCTGACAGCAAGCCTAAAGTTTCCATCAGGTCACCACCTTAATCTCTGCGGGTACGAATGATACCGCGTTCTACATTACGCAGAAAGCGCATCAAATGTTCTACCGGTTCACTGCTGTCAAGCTCCTGCTCCATAGTAGCAACTGCTTCCTGCAGCGGCAGTCCGGATCTATACAAGATCCTGAACGCTTTTTTCAGTTGACTGCGAATCTCCTGCGGCATACCAGCTCTGGCCAGACCAACACTGTTCAGTCCGGATACGAAAGCAGGGTCGCCCGCTACGATCATAAACGGCGGCACATCCTGCGCTACGCGGGCCATGCCACCAACCATGGCGTTGCGGCCGATCTTACAAAACTGATGCACAGCGGTCAAACCACCAATAACAGCTCTGTCTTCGACGATAACATGCCCTGCTAAAGTGGCCACATTGGACATAATAACATTACTGCCTACAATGCAGTTATGGGCAACATGAGTATAAGCCATCATCAGGATATTATTACCGATGATGGTTTTATTGCCTTCGCCGGTAGCTCTGTTGACAGTAGAACACTCGCGAAAAACGCAGCCATCGCCGATAACTGTCGAGGTTTTTTCCTCTTCAAACTTCAGGTCCTGCGGATCTGCACCAATAGAGCAGCCAGGGAAAAACCTGCAGTTTTTACCGACGGTAGTATATTTATGGATCACCGCATGAGCCCCTAATTTACAGCCATCGCCAATGACTACTTCTTCGTCAACAACGGCATAAGGGCCTATTTCAACATTCTTTCCTAAAACAGCACTGGGGTGGATGATTGCTGTTTCATGGATCTTAGGCATAGGAATAACAACCGAACTCATTTCCTTCACTCCTCAATTTTAATCAAACAATTAAACAGCTTTACAATATACTACTTATAATCTCCCACAACTTTGTTTTTTCGCGCGTCAAATTCGGTTGTTTTAACTGATTATGCGCTAAAAACGCTTTTTTTCGTCATATTACTATGATTTATGGCGTTTTTTCTTCAATTAAGAATTTTTAGGATCCATGATCGCAAAAGTGCAATCACATTCACATGCAACTTGTCCGTCGACCTTGCCTTCGCAGTGGATAACACCCATATTTCCGCGAATTTTCACCACTTCAGTCGTAGTAATTACCTGATCCCCCGGTACTACCTGACGACGGAAACGAACATTGTCGATTTTGCCAAACACTGCGATCTTTCCGCGGTTTTCTTCAGGATACAGCATCGCTACGCCACCTACCTGTGCCATAGCCTCGATCAGAAGCACGCCAGGCATGATCGGTTCTCCGGGAAAATGTCCCAGAAACTGCAATTCATTCATGGTAATATTTTTGACACCGACAGCTCTTTTCATCGGCTCCAATTCCAAAATACGGTCTACTAACAGCATCGGGTAACGGTGAGGGATAATTTTTTGGATTTCAATTGCGTCTAAAGTAATCATTATTCTTCCTCCTTGATTCTATACGCCTGTATTTGCTTAGCCAGACACGAATTAAAAGCATGTCCTGATTTTACGGCAATTATATGACCGCGCAGATGACCCAGCAAATATAAATCACCAATCACATCCAATATCTTATGCCTGATCAGCTCATCATCAAACCTTGTTTCTGATAAAATTTTATCATTATCGAAAATGACTACGTTTTCAATACTGCCGCCCAGCCCCAGCCCCATTTGCTGTAACTGCTTAATCTCGCTCATAAAGCCCACTGTTCTGGCAGCAGCAATTTCCTGCAAAAAGTTTTCTTCGGTCAATTCAATATCAAAATACTGTGTCCCTAATGCCGGATGCGCATTAACGGATACGAAGGAGATCCGGTAACCGTCATACGGCTGGATCGTAACGTATTTGTCGCCTTCATAGACGGCAAAAGCTTTCTCAACTGCGTAAATTTTACGTTTTTCCTGTTGTTCAACTCTGCCGGCCTTCTTGATCAGCTCGCAAAATACAGCGGCGCTGCCATCAGTCACAGGAGGTTCCGGCGAAGACATTTCAATCCGACAGTTATCAATACCCATCATTGACAAAGCAGCCATCAGATGTTCCACAGTAAATACTTCCGCGCCATCGACACTGACAGTAGTTGCTTTAATCGTAGAACTTACATTTTCTGCTAAAGCCTTGATTTCAGGACAGCCAGGTAAATCAGTACGCACAAAAACGATGCCTGTATTTTCTGCTGCCGGCAAGATCTGCATTATGACCTCTTTACCGGAATGTAGCCCAATGCCGGAATATTTAACTGGAGCAGCAAGTGTCTGTTGCATTATCTCTTTCAAAATCCCTTCCTGCCTTTCCTATTTTTTCGTTCCAAACCGTTCACGCCCATCTTTCCACCGGTCGTGTACCCAAAACCACATTTCCGGATCACTGATGATCTCGTGTTCCAGAATCACAATCATTTCCTGTGTCACCGTATGGAGATCATGTTGTTTATCTTTCGTTTTCGGTGTATACAAAGGTGGATAAATTTTGACCGTACAAGTGCCATCTTCATTGTTATGAATAAAGAACGGCACGATAGGAGACCCGTAAATTCGTGATAATGCGGCGGCACCTAAAGGAATTATCGACCGTTTACCAAAAAGATCCAGTTCTACTCCATCATCATTAGTATCCTGATCGTATAATACACCCAAAAGGTTTTTTTCACGCAGCATCCTGCTGATAGCTAAAAGACCATGTTCACCACGGTTATAAGCAATCTTTTGGCCCACCATTTCACGATACTCGTTGATGAACCGATCCATATATTTATTGTTTTGCTTCCTGGTGATCGAAAGCATCGGATAACCGTGCAAACCCACAACTGCGCCCAATAGTTCCCAGTTGCCGAAATGTCCCGTAGCCATGATAACGCCTTTATCCTGTTTATAAGCTTCCTCCAGATATTCCAAGCCATCAATTTTTACCAGTTGATCGATATTATCCGGATTTAACAAAGGAAAACGCATGACCTCTACTATCATTCTACCAAATCTGCGCAAACTTTTCTCTGCAATCTGGTCAGCTCTGCTAGCGTCTACTCCCAAGCATTCCTGAATGTTTGCAGACGCCATCTGCAAACGCCATTTTGGCGTCGCTATAACGGCAATGCCACCTAAAAAAGCCGCCGTAAAATTACGGAACCATTTAGGTGCTATACACATAAGCCAGCTGAAAAATTTAACAATATAATAAGCAAGCACTGCTTTTTACACCGCCTTAATTCTTATTTTTCTAATTTGGCCACTGTTTCTTCCAGTGTTTTAACCTTTTTCAGTAAATCACCGATTTTTCTAAGGTTTGCTTCCTGACGCAGCCATTCTTTATGTGGACGTGCGGGGAACCCTGCGCAGAAGGAATTAGAGGGCACATTATTAGTAATACCTGTTTTACCGGCAAAAACACAGTTATCGCCAATAGTGATATGACCTACCGTACCCACCTGACCGGCAAAAGTAACATTGTCGCCAACAGTAACGCTGCCACTGATTCCCACATGAGCTACCACCAGACAATTTTTGCCAAGAATATCATTGTGTCCCAAGTGGACCAGATTATCTATTTTAGTTCCTGTGCCAACAATGGTACTGCCTGCAGTAGCCCGGTCGATACAGGTATTGTTTCCTATTTCAACTTCATCTTCCAAAATAACATTGCCAGCCTGCAAAACGCTGCTGTGCCTTCCTGTTTGCTTATCTGTGATATAACCAAAACCATCGCCGCCGATAACGCAGCCTGATTGCAGAATTACTCTATTGCCGATAACGCAATTTTCGCGTATCGTAACCTGCGGATAAAAAGTGCAGTCCTGTCCTACTTTAACATGCTTACCAATATAAACATGGGGATAAATAACACTGCCGTCACCAATTTCAGCGCCTTCTTCAATAACTGCAAACGGCTGAATAGCAACATTTTTGCCTATTTTAGCACTGGCAGCCACAGCAGCCAGCGGGCTGATAACCCTTGCGATCTCTTCCCTGGCGCGGAAAAGCTCTAGCAGCGCAGCAAACGCTGCACGGGGGTCAGCAACACGGATGATCGGTTTAGCAATAGCAGGATCTTCCGGTGCTAAAACCATCACACCTGCCTTGCTGAGATGGCAGTGCTCTACATGAGGCGGCACGGCAAAAGAAATATCCTGCGGCCCTGCTTCAACCAGACCGTTAACTCCTGTTATTTTAAGGTTGGGATCTTCATTTTCCAGTGTTCCCTGTAAATATTCCGCCAATTCTTTTAAAGTCTTTTCCATAAACCCAGCCTCCCGCTATTTTTAAAAAAGCGGGCAGATCAACCGCCCGCCGCATATTTTTATTTCATTTTTTCAACTACTGCGTCAGTAACGTCTACACCGCCCTGAGGAACAGCGTCTTTAACCAATACAGCGCCCAGGCCTTTTTCTTTGGCAACGGCAGTCAGCGCGGAATCCAGGCTGGCTTTTAATTTGTTTTGAGCCTCAGATTGGATCAACTGCATTTCAGCGGTTTTATCTTCAAGAATTTTTTTATGTTCTTCCTGAGACTTGCCCGCCATCTCTTTTTCCATTTCTTCCTGTAAAGCCTTGCCTTTAGTCGAAACTTCTTCTTTGACAGTCTGGACTATCGCCGCTTTGCTCTCCACAGTCTTCATGTCGACCACGCCGAATTCAGCGTTACGGCCGCTGCAGCCAAACGAAAGCATTGCCACCATAACCATCAATCCTGCTACTAATTGTTTTTTCATGCTCTATCGCTCCTGTTATTTCATATTTTGCAAAGCCTTGATCACATCATCTGTAATGTCATCTGCTTTGATATTAACCTTAACACTGTGAAAAACTATTGTATACTTACGTTCATGTGCTAATTTTATCACATTGCTTTCAATATCCCGACGAATATTTTCCATGATTTTTTCATTACTTTCCTGCAGCTTATCTACCTGCTTATCAATAGCTGCCATAGCATTCGTCAGTACTTCCGGCACCTTAGCCAGGTCGTCCTGATCTTTGGATACTGATGCCGACATATCGCCCTGCAGCTCCTGATGTACCTGCGCCGCATGCTGTTGTAGTCTGGCTTGGGTAGCCGCTACCAGCGGTTCCATCTTCGCGCCGATGATCCTGTTCTTTGCCGCCAGAATCTGCTGTCGTTGCTGTTCTCGCTCCGACTGCACCTGATTCAGCTCGCTTTGGACCGCCTCGCGTTCTTTGGGTCGCATCTTAATAGCGTCAAGGCGCAGCCGCAAATTCAATATTTTTAACTGGTAAGCATCTTCCAGCTCTTTTTCCTGTTCCGCCAGTGCTGCATCCGCTTCCTTAACCACAAGTTCATAAGCCTCTAAGAGTTTCTGCCTCTCTTTAGCTTCTGCGGCATACATCTGCGTCTGAAAATCTGCATCAAGAAAATTGGCTTTACTGTTTTGCTTCAACTGCTGCAGCCTGGTCAAACCAGCGATCTGGGTCTTAGCCATCTCTGCCTGTTCCTCACGATAACGCAGCAACTTCTGCAATTCCGCTTCGCCCTGTTTGAGCGAAGTTTGCTGCGGGTGAGCGCTGACAGCTTTATCCCAGTCAATGACGGCAATTTTATCTTTACCGCCCGGATCATTCCCACAGGCGGCTGTAAGTAATACGACTATCAAAATTATCGGTGTTAACCAGCGCATACTTTACCTCCTGCAGTTTAAACAGAAACAAGGCCCTTTAGCTAAAGGGCCTCGTCCGACATCATTTACCGCTTTGCAAAGCTTTGGATACTTCGTCAGTAATATCGAGACCACCGTATACTACGGTATTTTTGTCAACAACTACGGACAAACCTTTTTTATCTGCGATTTTCTTGATGGTCGTTTCGATTTTTTTGAAAACCGGATCCATCAATTCTTTCTCTCTGTTGGATAAACGCTCCTGGAGCTGCTGATAATAACGCTGCTTTTCAGTATCGTTCATATTTTTAGCTTTTTCGTCAAAATCCTTTTGGGCATTATCTATTTCCTGCTTCATGCTTGCTTGTACAGTCTGCAAATCGGGAACCTGCGAAAGCAGCATCTGATAATTTACCACACCGATAGCCGATTCACTGGAAGCAGCCGATGCCACACTATTAAAACCGCTTTGGGTCAAAGTCAAAGCAAAACAGCCTAAAACAAAGATCGCTGCCACGAACAAAGAGATCATTTTTACATTTTTGGGGTCACGTAATTTTTGCATCATAATAAAAATCCCTGCTTTCAGTTTTAATTATACTAAATAATTATATCAGTCAAAATCTTTTCTTTCAACCTTTATCACAAATTTCCAACGATTCGGAAGTACGGTTTATCATTGGAATAAACATACTCCGCACTTAAGAATTCGTGAATCCTGTAGCGTACGCCTATTTCCGTCGTATTACTACCAGAAAAATGCTCGGCCCGCAGACGCCATTTGGGCGTAATATCCTGCTCCAAACGGTAAACATTTTCGCCCGTCGGGCTGCGGCGCATATAACTGGCCGTAGTTTTACCATAATGCAAAGCATAGCCGGCTGAAAAATCCCAGCGCACATCATCCAAAACAACACCGACTTCGCCGAATATCTCATCACGTTTGGAAATATATTTACCAAAGTGAGCACGTCCGGAAATGTTGTTCTCATCACGTCCGATGTCGCCGTATCCTTCAAACCATATCTTATATTCATCTGACTCTAAGCGGATCCTTGCCCCGGAATTAACGCCCGGTGTCAGCATGATGCTCGGTCTAAGATTATGTCTTTTAACTTCCGGCTCTTCCTTTAGTTCCGACAGAAACGCTGCCTCCAACTCCTGTTTATGCCTGGTGACATAATTTACAGGCAAGCCTCTTAACTCCTGTGTTTTCTGCGCATAACGCTGTTTGATATTCAAAAGCAGCAGATTTGGTATTGACTGAGAAACCATTTCATAGTCAATACTTTGCACCAACTGTCCCACAGGATAGATCACTACCTGTACCACAGTGCGTTGCTGTTCACGGACAACGTCAACAGCGGCCCTGAATTCAGGAAGCTCTGTTTCAACCTGTTCGCGTACCAGCCGTCTTAGAACACCACCGGCCCAATCAGACGCATCTGCTGATGATCCGCGCAGTACAGCCTCCAGCTGCTCTCTGAGAGCAGGCATTTTGGACTGCAATAAGGTGGCAGTATTTTCTTCGACACCTGAAAACTGCAGGTCAACGAAAACATTGCTGATAGTTTCATTCCACGGTGCTACAACCATTGTCACCTGAGTCACAGAGCCTAATTGCATCGACACCGCTTCCATCTGGTAACCATTGAGCACTCTGTCACCCACTTCACCCAGTAGTCTGGTATATTCATTCTGGACCGGACTTACTTTTTCAGTATCTTTGTCAAGCAGCAGCTGCTCGGCCACAGTCTGCATACTGGCCGACATCCGCTCCAGCAGCACGCCGCTAGTAGCGCCTCGGTCAACTACGCTGACCTTGACATGTTCTATTATGGCGGCGTTTGCTGCCGCAGGCAGCAAGCTTACCGCCAGGCTCATAGCTATGATTTTTACAATCCTCACGGCCTGTACCGCCTATTTTAGAATTGACCGCCGAAGCTAAAGTGGAAACGTCCGCCCTGGTCGCCATAACCATAATCAAGCTTGACCGGACCCAAGGGGGAGTTGATACGCAGACCAAGACCATAGCTATACTTCATCTCGCCTAAATCAAAAGCCGTTTCACGGTCTTTATCCCAAGCATAACCAGTGTCAACGAAGACTACGCCCTGTACTTTTTTCACGATCGGCACTCTATATTCAACAGTGCCTTTCAGCATACTGTTACCTTTAAACTGGTCATCCTTATAACCGCGCAAGGTATCGCTGCCGCCCATAGAAAAGCGCTGGCTCAAAGGCATAGTGCCAGACGCATAACCGGCGCCCAATTGTACGGCAATAACGTTTTCCGCACCCTGACGGTAGTAATAACGGTAGTCTACGGAATATTTGGTGAAATCAAAATCGCCGCCTAAGCCGGCATACTCGATCGTATAGGCATTACGTTTACCTTCATGGGGATCATAAATGTTGTCACGAGAATCATAAACCCTGGCTACGCCGATACTACGAGTCAGGCCAAAATTCTTTTTCTGACGGTATTCCCCGTCAGGTCCATCATATTTAGCCTCATAATCAGGATTATAGTTCCATGAATTCTCATAATACTGGGTGCTGTAACCGTCAACTGCGCCTTTGTAGATATCGTCGCGATTCTTCAAGGTCAGATAATTGCTAACGTATTCATTATTGGTTTTACGGCTGAAGGTCAATTCCTGGCCGCGGCGTTTTTTATCGTAACGGGCGATCTCGTCCGCATTACGATCATAGTCTGCATACTCATTGGTAACATCGTATAAAGTAATGGTCGCACTGGTTTCTTTGCTGTCGATCCACGGTTTGGTGTAAGAGAACTCATAGTTCTTATTATCAGCGCCGCCAAACTCCCAGCGAATATTCACTTTATCGCCGGTGCCACGGAAGTTTTTATCACCTACGGAAACCATACCAATGAAGCCGTCAGCATCACTGTAGCCGGCGCCTATGCCAAAGGTACCCGTATTCATTTCCACAACGGAGATCTCGATCTCAACAGCATTAGGCTGTTGACCGGGATTCAGCTTAATATTGACATCTTCAAAATAGCCTAAATTATAAATACGCTGCATGCTTCGGCGAGCATCCTTAGCATTGAAAGGTTCGCCTTTTTTCAGCTTCATTTCGCGGGTAATAACATAATCTTTAGTTTTGGTATTGCCTTTGATCTTAAAATCTTCCACGATGCCTTCGTTAACGACCAGCAGCAAAGTACCCTCAGGCTGCATCCTGATATCGGCAACACGAGCCAGGATATAACCTTCTTTGTTATATTCAGCCTCTAAGCGCTGCACTTTCGTATTGACTTCCCTGATGTTGATCAGTTGATTTTTCTGCAGATCCAGCAGACTTTCGATCTTGCTGGTGGAAATCTTGGTATTGCCTTCAACTTCCAATTGCTGATAAATAGGGTTTTCCATGACATGATAAGTAACCTGCACGCCTTCCGGAACCTGATTGAATTCCGGCTGCAGGTCATAGAACCATCCCATATTATAAATAGCGTACAGGTCTTTACCCAAACCTTCAGACGTTAAAGTCATACCCGGCTTGGTTTTCAGTACATCAATGATTTCTTCGGTAGGAGTCACGTTGTTGCCGCTGACCATGATTTTAGTCACCAACTGGCCAAAATATGGTGCTGCCGCCTTTTCAACTTCAGCAGGCGGACGCATCGGCGCTTCTTCACGGACAGTATTAGTTTGGGGAGCATTAGCTACTGCTTCCTGAGCTGTTTTTAATTCCTCTTCCTTAGCCGCTTCTTTAGCTGCATCCTGTCTGCTTACGGGGCGTTTAGCTTCGCTTTCCTGTCCCTCGGCAGCTTCTTCTGCTGTCTGCTCACCTGCTGCGGCAGGCCCTTTGTAGCGGGGATCGGAAATATCCTCAGATGGTTTGTTGTGCATACGATAAACAGTCTTTTTGCCCTTTTTATCGGATTTCAAACCACCGCCGGATTTTCCCTCAGCTTTCTGCGCTTTTTTCAACGCCGCTTTGGTAACTATCTGCTCTTTGCCGCCGATAGTCATAGTTTGATTTTCAACTACATCCGACGCGCTGTTTTCCTGTGCCCAAACAGGAGTTGCCAGCAAAAGCGCCGCCAAACTCAAGGACAAGGGCCGCAACATATTTCTTCTTCTCATCAAAAAATCCTCCCTAAAACTAGTTAGCGTCACGTAAAGTCCTGCGTGCGTCACGTACAAGCTGCCGCATATCTGCTGTCGGCAGTTCCACGCTGCGCTGCTCTTTTACCTGCGCTGCTGGATACATCGGTACTGCTACCGTTTGTTGTTCTTGTATAGGTTTATCTGTAAAAGCCGGCACAGTATTTTCCTGTACCGCCTCCGTTTGAGGCAAATTTTTAGGCAGTTCTGCCGAAACAGCCACCGCCGCTACAGTTGGCAGCCCTTTTAAAGGAGCCGCTTCTTCCTCAGCCATACCCGCATATAACCAGCCGCCATACCCGGCCAAAAACATGACCACGGCTGCCAAAAGCGCTAAACACTGCCGGTTCCAAATGGAACGCCAGCCACTTTTTTCCCGTAAATGCTTGATTTCTGCTTCCGCCAGCATCAAGTCTAATTCGCCGCGCATCCCGTTATTTTCACGGAAGCTTTGTTCAGCGTTTTCCAAACTGCTTTTTACATTGCGGATACGTTCACAAATCGATTTCGCCACCGTAAAAACTCCTTTCCTCGCGATTTACAAAAGATATACATATGTATAATCACTAAATATCAAGGTTTTTCACATCGCAAATATTCTTAATATAGACCATATACAACGATTTCAACCATTATTATTGCTTAATGTACTTAAATGCACCGTTTTTCTCTGATTAGCTTTTATTTAGGTCACTCATTAGCCGCGAAAGCATTCCTCTTACCCTGCGTACCCCTTGCTTCTGCAGTCGGTAAATATGCCCCAGGCTCACATCAATCGACGCAGCCAGGTCGCTGGCACTCTTGTCTTCTAAATAGATTCCCGTCAGGACCTGCTGTTCCTTCTGCGGTAATCGTTCCATAGCCTGTGTTACTTTATCATTCAAAAAATGTCTCTCCGCCAATTCAAATGGCGTCGCCTCATTAGAAACAAGACATTCTGACCAGGCAAACCCTGCAGCATTAACTTCATCCAGCGACAAAGACTGATTGCCATATTCACAATTAAGGAAATCAAGCATCCGGCCACGGACAAGGTGGGAAGCAAAAATGCTGAAGGCAACGCCGCGCTGGTAATCAAATTTTTCAGCGGCTTCCAACAGGCCGACTGTTCCCTCCTGGATCAACTCCAGTGTCTGCGCCTCGGTTAAACGAAAAGCCATCGCTATTTTAAACACTAACGGCTGATAAGCCGTAATGATCTTTCTATAGGCGTTTTGATCGCCAGACGCACAGGCTTTCCATAAAGCCAGCTCTTCTTCCAGTTCCAGCAGTTTTATTTTCTGCAGTTCGGACAGATATTGCTGCAGCATCAGCTTCCCTCCTTTCCGTTAAAATGTCACGCGATATTCCACGCCATACCAATTTTCATTATTTTCATTCAAAGAATAATTGATATTCAAGTGTCGGCTGATCTCATATTGACCAAAAACACTATGGTGTTCGTTATCCATACTGGTAGTATAACCAACCATAAAGTTATCCGTCAAATATTTACTGAATAAAACATTATATTGGTTCCGCTCATCCGCTGTAAAATCACGGCTGCGGCGGGTATCCATTTCGATACCGGAACGCAATTTACCTGAATAAACCCTGAATTCGTCCAAACCCAAAGCTTCTTTAAATATCTGCTCTACGTCACCGAAAACAGCCATTTCCAAGCCTGCCGTCATCAGGTTCTGCAGATCGTCACTGTCGACACCTTCACTGCCGGTAGACTCACGCTGCAGCGTCAGCATCCTGACGATCTGATCTTTAGTCAAAGGCGGCGACGAATTCAGCTGCAGATCCATTTCTTCCAGCGGACCGGAAATATGCATGCCGATGTCATAACGCTGGAATTTTGCCGTAGCTTCCAAATTGACCGTAGGCAGAACGCTGCCAGGGATTGGCCAGGCTGCAGATGCTGTACGCACCTTGAACTGAGTGCGCAAATAACTGATAGTGCCGCGATTGGCACTGACAGTGCCGCCAATATTAGTATACAATGTACTGCCCTGGATATGCACTCCACCGGCCAGCCATAAATCATACAAATATTTATTATACAGATGGATTTTAGGCCCTAAGGTTACCTGTACGTCAAGGCCGATATTACTTTCGCCGTCACCGAACTCCGGTATCGTCGGCATATTTACCAGTACGTCGTCAAACCTGACTGTACCCTGCAACAGCGGCCGGTAATCAAAGCGAGGCCCCTTACCAGGCGGTTGAGCGACATTCGGGTCAGGACGTACTATATAACGCTGAGGCGTCACTATCAGCTCGCCGTTGATACGCCCGGTGAAAATATCCGAAGCTATTTCCGCATTATCAGCTACTAAATTCAATTTATAGGCTTCTCTTTCATTAGACCGCAGCGCATAAGTACCGCTGCCTTTAAAAGTGCCTTTACCCAGTTTAGCCGAAATATCCTTCAGCTCTACTTTATTGCCTTCAAATTCCACATCCGTATGGATATTTTCAATGACAGTCTGCACATGCTTAAACTTCAACGAACCATCAGGGATTTTTATTGCTCCGTAAACCAGCGGTTCTTCCAACGTACCTGCCAGTTTTACATGCCCCTGAGTCTCACCAACACCCCATTCTACCATGGGAGAGATCATCTGGAAAATACCCAGCCGGGTATTATCAAGATTCAGTTCCACGTTCATCTGCGCATTAGCATCACGTCTTTGTTCCCGTGACCGGAACAAATCAAGCGGTACATCACCATAGGCACTGGCCTTATAGATATCTTTGCTGACCATAGCCTGTTCTATTTTTAAATTATCATTGGCCAGCGACAGCATGGCCGTAAAATCGTCAAACCCGATACCGGCCACACTGCCGTTTTTGATCTCGATCGAGCCGTTGCCCTCAGGATCTTTCAGCGTACCATGCAGCTGTACGAACATATTCAAATCACCGGTCACCGCAGTAGGGTCAGCCATCAAAGCCGTTACCAAAGCCGGATTCGCGTCTACCGCGCCGGCTTCAACTTCCAGCTTCCCGTCGGCCAGATTGACCTGCCCGCCGACAGCAATGATGCCTTTATCCGTCACAGCTTTAGTCTCCATCAGCTTAACATCGTCAAAATACCAGATCTGATCCTGCAAATGACCGTTGAATTTCATTTCTTCATATTTAAGGCCACCGATCGTAATATCATCTACCCAGACATCTACAAAAACACCTGATTTAGGTCCGTGCGGATTGATAGCGATCTCACCCTGGGCCAGTCCGTCAACATCATAATCGGCGCGGGCCATTTTCAGTATGGAACGGACATTACCATAAATAGCTACAATATTACCCTGCAGCAATTTTTGGTCATGGTCATAATTAAGTTCTGCCGACAGCACACCTTCCGGTGCCTGTTTAAAGGAACCCAGCAAATGATTTTTGATCCCCCCGTCACTGTCTAATTTACATGCGATATCCGTCAGCTCTTCACCATTGATAAAGATGGATTTACTGCTGACATCACCATGGAAAAACGGTCTTGACAAGGTCCCCGTCAAAGTACCGTGGGCATCAGCATAACCACCCAGCTCTACCGTATCATCACTGATTGGCAGCGCGCTGAGGTCGATATCTTTGATATCGACTTTGAAGTCAAGGTTCCGTGCCGCGTCCATGCGACCGTTAAGCTTGGCTTCGGTTGACAAAGCGATAATGTCGCAGTCCCTGATCACCAGATCATTTTCCTGATAGCTGTAATCGGTCTGTATCTTGTCAACAAGATAACCTTCAGCACTGCCATCCGTCAGTATAAACTGTCCAACAACATTAGGCGACGACAGTGTTCCCGTCACCAACATTTTATTATTAACATTACCTGTCAGTCTAACGTCAGGTGCAAAGGCCTTTACAAAAGGTTCCGCACGCACGCCATCTGTCGAAACTTCCAAATTAAACGCAGGTTCCTGTCCCTTCAGGTCGATACTGCCATTCAGAATACTTTCACCCTGAGCCATCAGCACTTTATAATCGGACAATATCACAACGCTGTCTCTCATGCTCATGCCGCCGTGAGCCTCAGCAATCTTCAACCCGTCAAGTTCAACCTGTTTCAGCTGGGTAAATCCTGTAAAATCAACAGCATCAGCCGTTCCGGAAACATCAAATCTGGCAGCAAGAAAACCGTCGCCTTGCTGACCAAACGCTTCCAGCACAGGAGCGATCGGAAAATCGGTTACCGAACCATGCAGCTTAAAGAAACCGGCTTCGGAAACCGTTCCCTGTGCCAGCAATGCTCCTGTTTCAGTAAAAGCGGAAAGATTATTAATCTTGCATCCGTCTTGATCGACGTCGATATCAAAATCTACTTTATGCAACAACAAATCACGCCAACTTAAGCGTACTGTATCAGCCGCTAAATTGACTGCGAATTTATCGTCTTTAATTACACCCTTCATGGCCATACTGCCATCAATAGCAATAACATCAGCAGGACGTTCTGCTAAGGGTGCTGTTTTAACATTTTTTAAATCAAGTGCAGCCACAACATTCCCTGCACCTAGGTCATATTCCGCCAGAAAATCTACTCGGCCGCCGCCAAATTCAGCCCGCGCCGTATTAACCTGCACCTTATTATCAATGATGCGGAAAGGCACTGAAACTTTTTTGAATTCTTCATTCCTGATCGTCAGGGCATCCGCTGCCAGCAGACCTCGACCCTGGATATTATCCTTATCTTTAAAATCAACATCGCCTTCCAGCTGCGCTGTCTGGCCATCAACAGTAAGCAGCATCCTGCTTACTTTAACGTCTTTATCATTAAAAGTAACTTTTCCGTCGATGCCTACGGGGACTTCCCATTCCTCATATACAGCAATGCCTGTCAGTTTATCCAAAACAGCTGACCCCGACATGGCAATATCTTTCCCGTCGTTGCTCCACAGCAGATTAACGTCGGCCACAGAACCCTGGAAATCTTTAACGTAAGCAAATTCTTCTGCCAGCGGCGCAAAATCGCTTAAGGTAAAACGTTCGCTTTTCAGCGCCAGATTACCTACGGCCTGCATATTTACCAGGCCCTTTAGCTGCAACTGCTCCTGGCCCTGTGCCAGCTTAGCGTCGATAGCAAACTTAGAATTGCCGCCAGCATCCACTGCGCCGTTCAGACCAAATTCCCATTTACCATAAGGTGTATCCGTAATAATCGTCCCCTGCCTGATCTCTAAAACGCCATAAAATGGGGTCTCCTCGGAATCAGACGGTTTCAGAAAATCCTGTACGTTCCAAATATCTTTTTTATTTAAGGTCAAATAAACAGTAGGATCATCCAAAATAACCCTGTCTAAAGCTTTATTCGTATTAAAAAGGGCATACCAAGGCGCGATATGCAGTTTGACACTGGGCAAAGCAGCAATCTGCTGCTGCCGTTTGTCCTTCACCTGCACATCAAGGGCGGTCAGTTCAAAAGCGCCGTTCCATTCCACACGTCCGATATCTACAGTGCCATTAATATAGCTTTGGGCTAAATTAGACACCAACGGCGGAACCTGAGCCAGATAGCCCGGCACGACGAACTTTATAATACTGTAATACACTACGCCGATTATTGCCGCAACGCCCAGCAACCAACGAAATAGTTTATTCATACTCTGCCTCCGCAGTAAAAAGTCATAATACAACTTATTTTACTTCGACAAAAAACAAAAACCTCCTGCATTTTAATTGTGAAATAAAAAATCCCGCCTAAGCGGGATTTTTTATTACTCTTCTGTTGCAACTGCCGTCGACATGACCGACAAAGCCGTAGTAGCTGCCGGGACAGCCACAGGGACACCCATAGAAGTTTCCAGAGCGATTTTAGAAGTATTATAATCATACAAAGCATTGACGAAATTCGTTTTAGCTTCGGTCAAGGCAACCTGTGCGTCGATAACATCCAGGTTAGTGCCCACACCGGCCATATAGCGAACCTGTGCGATATGGAAGTCTTCTTCAGCTTTAGCTACAGCTACCTGAGTTGTAGATATACGCTTTTCAGCTTCACGCAGATTCAGATAATTGCTGCGAACTTCCAGTTCCACAGAATTAACTGTATCGCGGTAAGTCTCTTCAGCCTGAACAAGCTTTTCTTCCGCAGAATGTACCTTTGATAAGGTCACACCCGAATCAAAAATATTCATCGTCGCGCCGATACCAACGGACCAGTTTTCTTTATCGTCACCGGGCCAGTTACTGCCGGAGCCACCCCAGGATTCGCCTGCGGAAGCAGTGACCTTAGGCAGGAAGCCGCTTTTAGCAACTTTAACTGCGCCTTTGGCTGCATCGACCGCTAAACGGCTTTGTTCCAATTCCGGACGGTGCATCGAAGCATAATCCAGACAATACTGCATATCATTTTCATAGGGATTGTATTGAAGTGTGTCCTTCAGTTTCAAGGTAGTGTCTAAGGGAGTACCAATAACCTTGTTTAAAGAAGCTTCTGATACGTCATAAGTGTTAGAGGCCTGGATCAGTTCCTGCTGTGCGTTGGCCAAAGCCACTTCACTACGCAGCACGTCTACCTTGGCTACAACGCCTACATCATATTGAGCCTGCACGTTTTTCAAGTGCTCTGCCAGCTGGTCAACCGATTCCTGCGACAGATTTTCCAGATTACCGGCCTGCAGCAAACCAAAATAACCATCAGTAGCAGTCTTTTTCATATCGATATAGGCTTTGCTTTCGCCTAAAACGCTACTTTTATAACCGGCTTTCGCCTGAGCGATAGTACCGGATAACTGTCCACCTGTATAGATGGGGATAGAAGCGGTGATGCTGTTACTATGAGAATTTCCTAAATTTTTGCTGAATGTACCTGTCCCTGTAACAGGCTGTGGGTCAGCATAACCGCCACGGCCAGACTTATGGTCAACATCAATACTAATGCCGCGGCCGGCACGGGCAGCATTTAAATCCGCACGTGAAGCTTTTTTCTCGGATACGGCGATTTTGATCGCAGGATTTGTCATCAGTGCCCTTTGGATAGCGTCATCTAAATCAAGCTCTAAGGTCTCTGCAAAAACTGACTGACTGCACAATACGCTTAACGCGGCAGTAAGCACCAGTACCTTTTTGCTCTTTTTATAAGTGAACATTCTTTTCTTACCTCCAATCAACTGACTGGTTAGTCAGTATAAGAAAATTATATTTTTTTACAACTCAAAAGTCAAACATTTTTTTAAAAATAACTGCGTAATCCAACATAGGTGTTGTTTCTGTTGCCTTTACGCACATCAGTCTGCTCGCCTAACAGCGAAAGATTGTCCGTCAGCTTCAGTTCTCCCCCTATCTTGACCTTGGTATCATTAAAATCATAAACCTGGCTGTACAGCTTAAAGGAATTACCCAGCTTATAATCAAACCCGACGCCAAATTCTCCCTGCATGGCACCCATGCTCACCGCAGCCTGTCCGAATTGCTTGCCCAGCGAAAGATCCAGCTTGTTGGAATCGCCGATATCATAACCGCCGATATACATAAAGGTATCTTCATTAGGTGTAAAGGTAACGCCCAGATTACTACGCCAGTCCTTGCCCTTCACGCTGCGGCTAACATCGGCCTGGATCTTGGCCGTGTCCAGCACACCCAGCATCCTGTTGGCCTTGTCGCTGGCTTCACGGGCGTTGTGCAGCGTCGCCTTGATATCAGCTTCAGTTTGCGGGTCGGTCGCTACCTTTTCCAGCAGCTCTGTAGCCTTTTCAATACGGCCGCTGGCATTAGCAAGATTTTCAATGATCCTTGCCATATTCTGCCCGGCGCCGCCCTGATTAGTCTCGACCATGATATTTTCCATCTGGCCGGCCGCGTTATTCATCCTAGCCGCCATTTCGCCCATCTGCTGGACCATCAGTGTTATCTCCTGCTGATTGGCAACGGCAACATCTGCCATGACCTTAGTAAAAGTGTTCATATTATTGCTGATATCACGGGCATTGACAAACCCATCGCGCATGGAGCGCTGCACCTCGGGATCACCAAAAACATTGTTCAGTGCTTCCGCAATGCCTTCAACCTTGGCCAGTACCTTGGAGGAAGCATTCATAAATTCATCCAGGCCCGTACCCTGTTCACCATCCAATTTATCACCCGGATGGATGTATTGTCCCGTCATCTTAACGGGAGGCAGAACATCAACAAAACGTTCGCCTAAAATACCGTCCGACCCTAAAGAAAAAATCGCGCCTTTCGGTATCTTGATATCTTTATTGATATCAGCCACTACATCAACACTATCGCCTTGAACATTGACTTCTTTGACGGTACCGACCTGTACGCCGGCATAACGAACCACATGCCCAGGCATCAAGCCGCCTACCTGCGGATAAGAGATCTGCAGTTCATAACCGCCGCCAGAGAAACTGAAAGCGCCTAAAAAAGTAATGATTCCGGCTAAAAGACCAACGCCGCCTAAAGTCAGCGCGCCAACTTTCACTTCATTTGAACTCATTACTATTCCGCCTCCTCTCTGATTTCTTTACCGCGGATAAACGCATCCACGATTTGATTATGACCATTACGAATCTCTGCGACCGTTCCCAGCGCCGCTATCTTACCCTTATACAGCATGGCGATCCTGTCGGCAGCATAAAACGCCGATTCCATATCATGAGTTACCAAAACCGACGTCACCTGCAGCTGTTCCTGCGTTTTACGGATCAACCTGCTGATATTATTCGACATGATCGGATCAAGACCTGCCGTAGGTTCATCATATAAAACTATTTCTGGCCGGTTGGCTATAGCCCTGGCCAGCCCCACTCTTTTTTTCATACCGCCGGACAGCTCTGCCGGATACCGCTCTTTAGCATGGGGCAGCCCCACCAGTTCCAGCATCTCATCAACAATGCCCTGGATCTCGTCTTCTGCCTTATCCGTGTGCTGCCGCAATCCGAAGGCCACATTCTCGCCCACTGTTAAAAAATCAAAAAGGGCAGAATATTGAAACACCATGCCCATTTTCTGACGCAGGCTGTTCCAGCCATCTTCATCCAGCTCGTTGACATGTTCACCTTTGATAAAAACTTCGCCGCCCGTAGGCTCAAGCAGCCCGATCATCGTACGCAAAATGGTACTTTTACCGCTGCCCGATGGGCCCAGGATCGCTAATGTCTCACCCTGCCTGATTTCCAGGTCAATATCATCTATTACCACATGCTCACCGAAGGCAATATTCAATTTCTGCAAACTGATAATCGGTTCTGCCACAGGCAGTACCTCCTTTAAACATACAGTAATATCGATAAAAAGTAATTGGTTATAAAGATCAAGACGATCGACAGCACTACCGAATCGGTAGTGGCAATACCTACGCCTTCAGCACCTTGTTTGGCGCCCAGCCCTTTATGGCAGGCTACAATAGCGATAATACCGCCGAAGACAGCGCTTTTGATCATGCCACCAACCATATCAAAGGGTTCGGCAAACATTTTGATAGAATTTACATAAGTAAAGGTGCTGATGCCTGCATAATAATGCGACACCACCCAGCCGCCGATATTGCCGATGGTATTGGCAAAAACTATCAGCACCGGCATCATCAGGACAATGGCCAGAAACCTGGGCACTACCAGATAGGCAGTTGGATTAGTCGCCATTACCTTCAGCGCGTCGATCTGTTCGGTGACCTTCATCGTGCCGATCTCGGCAGCTATGGCAGCACCGATACGACCGGCCACCACAACGCCCGTCAGCACCGGGACCAGCTCACGGCCCATAGCGATGGCCACGATGCCGCCAACTGACGACGAAGCACCAAAGCGTACAAACTCTTTGGCCGTCTGTACCGAAAAAACCATCCCTGTGAAAAGGATCGTCATCATTACTATAGGCAGCGAATCCGCCCCCAGCTTAGCCATCTGCCTGACAGTGTCCTTCCAGTCCGCCTTGCTGATACGTTTAAGAGTATCCGTAAAAAGCAGCATCATCCGACCGGCACCAGCGCAGCCGTTAAGCATCATCCTGCCTAAGTCGTTGCATATAGTCTGCAGCATTACGAAAACTCCTTTCCTCCAAAAAAGCTATAATTGTTTATAATTCAATTTCAAAGCTAAATATCCCTGCTTATAATATACTTTATTTTTATGACTTTTTTATGTTCCGCGTTTAAAATTTTAATTATTTTACCACGTCGACAACGATATCAGTAGTACCGTCAACAATAAAGTTCATAGTCGTTTTCTGCTTCATGGGGCTACCTTCCAGCATGGAAGCAAAACCACCGGCCTGCGCCGCAGTATTGGGACTGCCCTGTCCGGCAGCGATATCAATTATCAGGTCATTGTTCTGATCTGCATCATTGATGCTTTTAATAAAATCATTCAGCGTTTTACGAGTATCCTTCTGCTGGGCCGGCACACCTTCCTCACGCTGTTTACGCAGCAGGTTCTGGATCCAGGCCATCGAACTGCCGCCACGTACCGTCAGCGGCATTTTTCCGTCCCGCTGCTCCTTGGGTATTTTAAACATTACTGTTTTAGTGACCTTAGGGGCCCTGTAAGGCTGCAGCTGCACGTCGATATGGATAGTATCTCCGGGGGCCGCTTCTTTTTCGCGCGCTGTAGCGCTGATGATTTCGGCTACTTCGGCCTTATCATCCAAAACGATATTGATATTGACGCCATAAATATCAACTTTTTCAAACTTGTTCTGCGTTAAGATGGTACCTGCTTCCACCAGTTCCTGATTGATAAGCTTGCCGATGCCGGCATTGGCGTAATACATATTTTCACGCTGAACATTGATTGGCCCGCTGACCTGGCCGCGCCCGTCGATACGGAACGAGAATCTTGCCGTACCGCCGCCTTCGCGGTCCATAGTCTTGGCCACCGTATTATAAGCAACTGCATCCAGCATGGCCGGCAGCAGCACTTCATCGTCGATAATCTCCACCCGGGAACTGTTGTTGATGCCTCTGGCGCCATCAGTAACCGAAACATAGACCGGAACTACAGGAGGCCCTTGCCCGATTTTACCTGCGATACCGGCACTGCGGTCCTGGGTAAAGGTACCGATAGTTTCACCGATAGTACCGACCTTATAGGCCGACTCCAAATTAGGCAGCGACGCCAAAATCCAGGCCTTATTCATGAAATAACAAGACTCGCCGCGCTGCATAAAGGGATGGCCAAAAGCCAGCACCTTGCCGTCATCGCCGACCCAGGTAACTGTACCCAAAGCGCCCAACTGGATATCCCCGCGCATCAGCGAAACACCCACAGCGCTGCCCGGTTGCAAAGGTAGCTGGCTGCTAACGGCACCGCTGCCGCCAACACCTGTAGCCTTCAAACCGAAGGGTTCCAGCTTTTCACTTAGATATTTTACACCCGCTTCCGTAAATCCTCCGGCCATCAGCGGCGTGTTCTTCGGCAAAAATTCCGAAGGCCTCGGCGCCGGCTCGTTCAAAAGGTCCAGCATCCTGCCGATCGGTGTTAAAAAACAATATTGGGGATCAGTAAAAGCCTTACCAAAAGCTACGGCCCCCGCCAGCCTGCCGTTAATATACACAGGGCTACCGCTCATGCCCTGAGCGATGCCGCCGCTGCGGTCGATCACGTCGCCGCTGGCCTTTATCAGGATATTGTGCCCCATAGCGTCATTACCAATAACGCCCAGCACCTCAACATCGAACTCTTCGATAGTATCGCCTGCAATAACGGTTTTCGCAATACCGCGCATGCCCGGCACAATATCTTCCACGGGCATCAGCGGCACATTAGCATAAGCCAAAACACTGCTGACACACCATATTATTAAGCTTAAAATAAATATCTGTTTTTTCATAACGCTCCATAATAGTGTAAAACCGGCGTGAGCAGAGCAGCACGCCGGTTTCAAATTTTTTCTTAGTTAGGTGCTATACGCACTACAGTCTGTCCGTTACTGATATTATCGCCCGGTTTGACCAATACGGCAACCACTTTGCCGGCAATATTCGCTCTGGCCGCCGGTGCGGGTCCGGCAATAGTTTTAATTTTCACCAGTACCTGACCTTCGGTAACCTGACTGCCAACAGTCACCAGTCCGTCTGCCAAAACAACGCCATTCAAAGTCACTTTCTGATCTACAGCAGGATTGGCAAATGCCAACGTATAGGCCCCGCCCAAAATACAGAGCACTACCAGTACAGCAATGACTCTCCAATTCATCTTTTTCATATCTATCACCCCTTCAATTAAGGAAGAACAGGGATTTCTGCATAACTCCCTATTTGTATTATACTATTCTAATTTAGCTTTGACAAGTCAGTTCTTCTTAGGGAACAGGCCTAAGCCCACACTGACAGCCCGCTCTCTTCCATCTGAAGGGTTGTTCAATATTTTCTTGTTCAGTACCATCTCGCTGCTGCCGCCACCGTCAAAATTAAGCGCCGACCAGGCTCCCAGCCTGATCATATAACGGGCCACTTCTTCCAGCGTCATACCAGCCGAGGTAGCGCGCCGTCCGTCAACGACCAGCAATATCACCGTACCGTCTTTCTTCACGCCGATAGCAGTTCTGGGCGCCCTGCCGTAAGCAATGTCTCCAGCGATCTGCTCGCTGGCCGAACGCACATTGCGTTTGCCATTTTCTACCAGTAACGGCCCTGCGCCCAGTACCAGTTCGGCCTTATCTGCCGCTTCGCTGCCTAAGGTCTGCTGCACACTGGCCCGGTCGCCTACTTTTAGCTGTTGCAGCACCTTGGCATTAGCCCCGTGTGCCGAAACGACGACACTATTTTTATCCAGCCGCATATTGCCAGCTGTACTGATCTCAGTTACCTTGCCGTCCTTAATGCGTACCTCGGCGCCAAAAGCATTAGTGCGCGTCGAAGGTACAAAATAGTGGGTATAAACCACTACGTCCTCAGCTATCCGTTCCCGATTGATGCCTTTGACCGGTAGCTTGACCCCCAGAGTCGGAAGCATCACGCTGCCGTTATAAGCCAGATCCTTCATGATCTGCGGCTGCTTACCAGCAACTACAAAAGCGCTACGCGCCTTATCTTCCATACCCAACCATTCACCATCAAGCTTCAAATTGCCAATGATCCAGCCGCTGGTATCAAAATACGAAGCATTAACTGCGGCCTTGGCGCCCAAAGCATTGGCCGCTTTCAGCAGGGTACCGCGACCGTTCTTATCTATCGCCCCCGAAAAAGGCCTTACGCTGTAGCCGCTGTCAGGCGCCAGCTCCAAAATGTGCATTTGTATCGGCAGCCCTTCCATATCGTCCTGCCAGAAAGTGTATTTCAGCCCTTTACCCTGCTCTACCGTATTTTTAGATACCAGGATACGGTAAATATCCAGCACGATACGGTCAGGCTTCTGCAAAGCAAACACTTTATACTGCTGCTCTTTATTAAGCTCCACCACCAGTTTGGAGGCCTTACGTCCGTCCTTTTTCAAAACAACGCTTTTAATGATGGGGTCCTTCACCTTTTCGCGCAGCTCTTTGGCAGCAGCTGCTTCCAGGTTCACCACGATCGCGTCGCCCTGCTTCACGTCCTTAAATTTGACTGGTTCGTCAACATCAAGCACGATCCGTACTCTGGTCGGGCTGCTGCTGTAGCGCATTTTGCTTACCACAGCGGCCCAAGCCTGCACCGGCAGCAGCACCAAAAGCGCCGTCAGCACTATTTTTAAAAAGTATTTTTTCTGCAACATTCTCAAACCTCCTAAAAAAACAATACACAGCCCCAAGGACTGTGTATAAGCATAAGCAATTACAGACTGCCGTTACCCACAATCGAACCTGGGCGCAGTTTATTTAAGTCAGATAAAGCCTTGCCGGTACCTAAAGCAACACAGTCAAGGGCCTGCTCTGCCACATAAGTATCGATGCCTGTCTCATCCTTCAGCACCCTGTCGACGCCGTCAAGCAAAGCACCGCCGCCTGTCAGATAAATACCCTTGTCTACAATATCAGCCGACAGCTCCGGCGGGCATTTTTCCAATACCGATCTTACAGAAGCGACCAAAGAAGCCACAGATTCCCGCAACGCCTTGCGACCATCCTCGGAAGTGACCTTGATCGTCGTTGGCAGACCTGTGACCAGATCGCGTCCGCGGACCTCCTGCTCTACCTGCCGTCCGTCCGGGTGCACGGTAGCTACATTGATCTTGATATCTTCAGCAGTACGCTCGCCGATCAAAACATTATGCATCCGTTTCACATACCTGATAATAGCCTCGTCAAAAGCATCACCGCCGATACGCAAAGATGCGTCCACAACTACGCCACCTAAGCTCAGCACGGCAATATCCGTAGTACCGCCGCCAATATCGACAACCATACTGCCGGACGCAGCCGCAATATCCAGCCCAGCACCAAGCGCCGCAGCCAAAGGTTCTTCCAGCAGATAAGTTTTAGAAGCTCCTGCCTGCATGGTCGCTTCCAAAACAGCACGTTTTTCTACCGAAGTAACGCCCGTTGGGATACAGACCATAATACGCGGCTTGCTGAAAAAGCTTTTGCCGGCCACTTTATTGACCACATACTCCATCATCTTCTGGGTGATCGTATAATTAGCAATAACGCCCTCTTTCAAAGGACGGATCGCCACAATATTACCCGGCGTACGGCCAATCATCTGCCGTGCCTCTTCGCCTACCGCCAGGATCTTGTTCTTGTCTTTATCAATGGCCACAACAGAAGGCTCGTTCAAAACGATACCCTTTCCCTTGATAAAAACCAAAATATTGGCAGTTCCTAAATCGATACCTATATCAACACTCTTAAAAAACATTTTTTCACCTGCTTTTAATCATTCCCGCCAACAAGTTCAATATCAGCGCCCAAGCCTTGCAGCTTAGTCACTATCTCTTCATAACCGCGATCGATATGGTAAATGTCGCAAATTTCTGTCGTTCCTTCAGCAACCAAGCCTGCCAAAATCATCGCCGCACCAGCCCGTAGGTCGGTAGCACGCACCTGACAGCCAGTCAGCTTAGCCGGACCATCTACCACGGCGCTGCGGCCTTCGGCCGTAATGCTGGCGCCCATCCGATTCAGCTCGACAACGTGCATGAACCTGTTTTCAAACACCGTTTCCGTAACCTTGCTGCGGCCCTCGGCCACAGTCATCATCGCCATCATCTGTGCCTGCATATCCGTGGGGAAACCAGGATAAGGCAAGGTTTTGATATCGATAGGCTTCAGCTTACCCGTACCGGTAACGCGTACGCTGTCCACATCTTCCTCCACCGTAACACCTGCTTCGCGCAGCTTGGCTATCAGCGGTTTCTGATGCTCGGTCAAAACATTCTCCACAATAATATCGCCGCCTGTCATCGCCGCAGCGATCATATAAGTACCCGCCTCGATTCGGTCAGGAATAACCGTATGGTCAGCACCATGCAACTCCTTCACACCTTCAATGCGGATCACATTAGTACCAGCGCCACGGACCTTAGCGCCCATCTGGTTCAAATAGTTGGCCAGATCAACGATCTCCGGTTCTTCAGCCGGATTTTCTAAAATAGTAGTGCCTTCAGCCAAAGCCGCCGCCATCATCACATTTTCCGTAGCTCCCACACTGGGAAAGTCAAAATAAATCGTCGTGCCTACCAAACCGTTAGGGGCGGTAGCCTCGATATAGCCATGACCCTGCTCAATCTTAACGCCCAAAGCCTCAAATCCCTTTAAATGCAGGTCGATAGGACGGGTCCCAATAGCGCAGCCGCCCGGCTGTGAAATACGCGCCTTACCTTTGCGGGCCAAAAGTGGGCCCATTACCAAAAAAGACGCACGCATACAGCGCACCAGTTCATAGGGAGCCTCACAGGAAGTGATCTCCGTGCTATCTATGTTCAACACATGGGGCTCGCTGGCATCGACTTTAATACCCAAACAATTTAAAACAGCGCAAATGGTACGCACATCATCAAGCGCCGGTATCTCCTCTAAACGACTGGGAGTATTGCCCAAAATAGACGCGGCAATAATCGGTAATACGGCATTTTTAGCTCCACTCGTCTTTACAGAGCCTGTCAAACGATTACCGCCTTTGACAACTAATTTCTCCACTCCAATAGCCCCCTAGAAATTTCTATAGTTATACAAAACAAGTTAATTCCAGAAAATAAAACTTACTGTAATATTTTATCATTTTTGTTGTACTTGCACAATGGCTTTTAATCGTTTCAAAAAATTTCACATATCTCACAGTTTTTTCGCAAGTTATTTTCTTAAAAGTGTTATAATACTGATTAAAGGAGATGAAAAATTATGACAAATACAGAAATACAAGCCAAGGAACTTGCCAATGAGCTTGCAGCTATTTGTAAAAATGCAAAAATTGAAATCAAACCAACGGATGATGACATCTGCGTCCTGGTCCATAATCCCAATGGCGGCCATGCCATCGAAATCTTCACTAACGATTTCGACAAGGAATTTAAGGTCGTTTATAGAAAAACCCCCCGCTTTTTTCCCGACGACCCTAAAGGTAACGCCGAGCTTTTAAAAGCAGTCGGCGATTATATAAGCGGCAAGATCATCTATTTGGACATCACCAGCAGCAGTAATCAGGATTACCCGCGAGATCGTCTGGTCAACATCGACGAGCTGCCGGCTGAACCTGATTTCGAGCAACTGGCCCGCCTGTGCATCGACAAAAACCTGCTCAGCGAAAGCGAGCTCCGTTTTGAGCTGCAAGCCGGTTCTACCATCGGCGTCCATTTTTGGGACACCAGTAAAAACTTCAGCTATAAAATGCAGGGCAGCAAAATCGTAAAATTTTAAATACGGTAATAAAAAACTACCAATCCTGCGATTGGTAGTTTTTTTATTGACCCAGGCGCTGCCTGTCGGCCAGAATATTATAATATGTTTCCTTTTCCATGATCTCGCTGCGGATCTTTTTTTTGTTATTTTCATCAGCACAGGCAACCAGACATTCGCGCAGGGCAGCAATGTCCTGTTTCAGTTGCAGCATTCTGTTGCCGGCAATATTAATGATCGGATCAGACACAAAAATCACCTTCCTCTACATACAAGAATACTATACAATAAAATTTTTCGCAAGTAAAAAGCAATCCTTGGTTAAGGGTTGCTTTTTGCCTGTGAAAAGTTTTTGTTTTACTTTGAATTTTTGTTTTTTTATTTCTGTCGGTATTTTGATTTGGGTTTCGTTATCCTTGCCAAGCTTTTTTCTAAAAAAAGCCTGATAGAACAAAGAAAAAACTAAATTCAAACACAAAATTCAAAAAAAACCCACTGCCTAAGCAGTGGGTTTTAAATCGTAATTGTCTTGGCTTCGATCAGCGACCGATTTTGCTGGATGCAGACAGACGGGTGAGTGCCCTTCTCAGCGCTTGCTGAGCACGATGGACGTCCAGTTTCTCGGTTTTATTGTCTAAACGCTCTTCAGCACGCATTTTAGCTTCTTCGGCACGAGCTTTGTCGATGTCGACAGCCAGCTCGGCAATAGTTGCCAAAACAGTGCATTTATTATCGTTTACTTCCATAAAACCGCCGCAGACTGCCACAAAGCCTTCCGTACCGTCAGCTAAACGGTATTTCAGCGGAGCGATCTCGAGGCTGGCAATGACAGGAACGTGGTTCGCTTCAATGCCGATGCCACCGTCGGTGGTACGAATACCCAAGTATACAACATCCTCGGAGCTAAAAAGCATTTTATCCGGTGTGACAATTTCCAATTGCATACAATTAGCCATTATTCAGCCTTCAATGTTTCAGCTTTAGCAACGGCGTCATCAATGGTACCAACCATATAGAAAGCACCTTCCGGCAAATCATCGTGCTTGCCTTCCAGTATTTCTTTGAAGCCGCGTATAGTTTCTTTAAGCGGAACGTATTGACCGGGAGTGCCGGTAAATTGTTCAGCTACAAAGAATGCTTGGCTGAGGAATTTTTGGATTTTACGAGCGCGGGCAACAGTTACTTTGTCTTCCTCGCTCAATTCTTCCATACCAAGAATCGCAATGATATCTTGCAATTCTTTATAACGTTGCAGGATAGCTTGAACGCCACGAGCTACGTTATAATGCTCTTCGCCGATAACCAGCGGATCAAGGATACGGCTGGTGGAGTCGAGCGGATCAACTGCCGGATAAATACCAAGCTCTGCGATTTGACGGGAAAGTACCGTAGTAGCGTCCAAGTGAGCAAAGGTGCCCGCAGGAGCAGGGTCAGTCAAGTCATCCGCCGGCACGTATACGGCCTGTACGGATGTGATGGAACCGGTTTTAGTGGAAGTGATACGTTCTTGCAGCGCACCGATGTCATTAGCCAAAGTAGGTTGGTAACCTACTGCGGAAGGCATACGGCCGAGCAATGCGGATACTTCGGAACCAGCCTGGATGAAACGGAAGATGTTGTCGACGAACAGCAGTACGTCCTGACCGCCAACATCACGGAAATATTCAGCCATGGTCAAGCCAGTCAAGCCTACGCGCATACGTGCTCCAGGCGGCTCGTTCATCTGACCGTAAACAAGTGCGGTCTTATCGATAACGCCGGATTCTTTCATTTCGCACCACAAGTCGTTGCCTTCACGAGTACGCTCGCCAACACCTGCGAATACGGAATAGCCACCATGCGCGGTAGCGATATTATGGATAAGCTCCATAATAATAACTGTTTTACCAACACCTGCGCCGCCGAACAGACCGATCTTACCGCCAAGAGCGTACGGAGCGATCAAGTCAACGACTTTGATGCCGGTTTCTAAAATTTTAGTTGTTGTAGCCTGTTGATCGAAGGTCGGAGCCGGTCTATGGATAGGCCAGTAATCGGCTGCGTCGACTTTCGTATCGTCGTGGTCAACAGTTTCACCCAACACGTTAAAGATGCGTCCCAGAGTACCTGGGCCAACCGGAACACTGATCGGTGCACCGGTATCAACAGCTTCCATGCCGCGAACAAGACCGTCGGTAGAGCTCATTGCTACAGCGCGGACTACATTGTAGCCGATATGCTGCATAACTTCGCAGGTAAGGTGGATTTTCACTTTACCTTCGTCAGTCGTACCGTCGATTTTGATAGCGTTCAGGATAGAAGGCATACTTTTCGGAGGGAATTCAATGTCAACAACAGGGCCAACAACTTGTACTATTCTACCAGTATTCAAGGTTTTAGCCTCCCTACGAATTCTTATTATTGTTTCAATGCTTCAGCACCGCCGCAGATTTCGCTGAGCTCGCGGGTAATAAGCGCCTGGCGGGCCTTGTTATAAGACAGCTCCAGATTCTTGACCAGCTTGCCGGCGTTGTCGGTAGCGGAAGACATTGCAGTCATACGAGCGCCTAATTCGCTGGCAGCAGATTGTACCAGAGCGGCGTAGATAACTGTTTCCAGATAACGCGGTGCCAAAACTTTCAGAATTTCTTCTGCTTCGGGAACGAAGAGATACTCAACGCTCTTTTTATCAGCACCGGCTTCCTGTTCCGGTGGTTCAACCGGAAGAATGATATCGCTTGTCGGGATTTGCGACAGAGCAGATTTAAACAGTGTGAAAACGATATGCAATTCATCAAACTGCATACCACCGAAGCGTTTAGCCGCATCGGTAGCGATAGTTACAGCATCGCTGTAGCTGGGCTTGTCGGAAAAACCGAAATGAGATTCGATAACATTGTAACCGCGGCGGGTAAAGAAATCTTTTGCCCTACGGCCGCTGGTAATGATAACTACGTCACCCTCAATTTCGGAGATCTCAGCTACCGCTTTTTTCAAAGCATTGGTACTGTAAGCACCGGCAAGACCTTTATCAGAGCATATGACCAGATAGCCAACTTTTTTCACTTCGCGCTTTTGCAGCAGCGGGTGCTTTTTAGCGTCTAATCCTGCCAGCATGCCTTTATCGCAAACAATATTAGCCAAAACATCTTTGATCTTTAAAGCATAAGGACGGCTGGAAGCAGCTTTTTCCTGCGCTTTACGCAAGCGGGCTGCAGCAACCATTTTCATAGCTTTAGTGATCTGACCGATGTTTTTGATGCCTTTCATGTGGCGATGAATCTCGCGTGCAGTAGCCATCAGTCAATCACCTACCTTCACTGGCAACGAAGGTGTCCTTGAACTCAACGATAGCAGCTTTTAAAGCCACTTCATTTTCGTCGGTGATTTTCTTTTCAGTGCGGATGGAATTGCCGATTTCAGGATGGTTAGCATCCATGAAGTCAAGGAATTCGCTTTCCAGACGGGTGATGTCTTTTACTGCAACATCGTCCAAATAGCCTTTGGTACCAAGGTAGATAGCCATAACTTGTTTCTCTACCGGCAGCGGTACGTATTGACCTTGTTTCAAAACTTCGGTCAGGCGTTGGCCACGATCCAGCTGTGCTTTGGTAGCTTTATCAAGATCGGAAGCGAACTGCGCAAATGCAGCCAATTCACGATATTGTGCCAAGTCCAAGCGCAGGGTACCAGCAACTGATTTCATCGCTTTGATTTGAGCCGCGCCGCCTACACGGGATACGGACAAACCAGAGTTGATTGCCGGACGGATACCGGAATAGAACAATTCAGATTCCAGGAATATCTGACCGTCGGTGATGGAGATTACGTTAGTCGGGATGAAGCCGCCAACGTCGCCTGCCAGGGTCTCGATGATCGGCAGAGCGGTGATAGATCCGTTGCCGAGTTCTTTGTTCAGTTTAGCAGCGCGTTCCAGCAAGCGGGAATGCAAGTAGAATACGTCTCCAGGATATGCTTCGCGTCCGGGAGGACGGCGGAGCAGCAGGGACATGGCGCGGTATGCAACAGCGTGTTTGGACAGATCGTCGTATACGCAGAGCACGTCTTTGCCTTGGTCCATAAAGTATTCTGCCATGGTAACACCGGCATAAGGAGCCAGGTATTGCAGCGGAGCAGAATCAGCAGCAGTAGCTGCAACGATAATGGTGTATTCCATAGCGCCGTGTTGCTCTAAGGTACGAACGATACGGGCTACGTTAGAAGCCTTTTGGCCGATAGCTACATAAATGCAGATAACGCCGAGGCCTTTTTGGTTAATGATGGTATCAATAGCAACGGCAGTTTTGCCGGTGCCGCGGTCACCGATAATCAGTTCGCGTTGGCCACGTCCGATAGGAACGAGAGCATCGATACATTTGATGCCGGTTTGCAGCGGGGTGTCAACGGATTCGCGGTCTGCGATACCATGAGCGCCAGCTTCTACCGGGCGTTTTTCAGCGTAAGCGATCTCGCCTTTGCCGTCGATGGGAGCGCCGATAGCGCTGACAACGCGGCCCAGCAGCGCTTCGCCTACGGGAACGTCCATAATGTTGCCAGTACGGCGAACCAGGTCGCCTTCTTTAATGAGGGTTTCGCCACCCATTAAAACAATACCGACGGAATCGGGATTCAGGTTAAGAACCATGCCGGAAACGCCGTGGGGCAGTTCAACCAACTCGCCAGCCATAGCATTTCTCATACCGATAACGGTAGCGATGCCGTCACCGATTTTTTCAACAATACCGACTTCTTCCAAGTCAACATCCACATTGTAATTCTCCAGCTTTTGGCTGAGAGCATCAGTCAGTTCTTCGGGTTTTTCTAAAGCATATTCATGAATGTCGATGCCATTCAAAGCAACTTCCATTTTCTTCAGTTTGCGAAGCGCGGAAGCGTCATATACTTTATCGCCCACTTGAACGATAATGCCACCGAGGATAGCAGGATCAATATTTTTATTCAGGAAAATATCGCGTCCCAACTTCTCGGTAAGAATTGCAGAAATGGATTGATACTCGTCTACAGTCAATTTTTTTGCTGTAGTAACTTTTACATCTAAAAGTTCTTTAACAGAACCAAGATCAATTTTGAAGTCGGACAATTCTTGCTTAATTAAAGCAATATTTTCTTCACTCTTCATAATTGTACCAATCACCTCCGTATACCGGCTCTAGTCCTCGCTGCCGTTCGCTTGTGGCAGCTCAAATTTCGTCCGGCCTATTAGGAAACAAGCAAATTATTGTTTCAACACAGCATCAACAATATCGCCTGCTAATTTTTTGTCTTCTTCAGAACCTAATTTTTGTTCAACGATCTTGCTGGCAGCAATCAAGCTGAGGTTGATAACCTGACCACGGATCTCGCCCAAAGCCTGTTGTTTTTCACGGGCGATAGCGTCTTTAGCAGAAGCGATAGCCTGTTCTTGTTCAGCTTTGGTTTCAGTCATGATTTTGTCATGAGCTAATTGAGCGGTTTTGCGTGCGTTTTCAACGATTTCTTGTGCTTCCTGGCGGGCAGCAGCCAATTTAGCAGCATATTCGGCTTTGATGCCTTCAGCATCTGCTTTAGCTTTTTCAGCGTTTTCCAGGTCACCGGCAATTTTATTCTTGCGGTCTTCCATCATTTTCAACAATGGTTTGTAAGCAAATTTCGCAAGAATGAAAACGAGGAACAAAAAGTTCAGGATCTGCGCAATAAGTGTCGCGTTGATATTAACCAATTATAGCACTCTCCTTTGTTTTCTTGATGCGAAATTATTTAATGAAGGGGTTAGCGAATACAAGTACTACTGCGATAACGTAGCAGAGGATAGGCATGGATTCAACCAGACCTACGGATACCAGCATGTTGGTGAAGAGCTTACCGGATTCTTCCGGTTGACGAGCCATGGATTCAATAGATTTACCGCAGAGGTTACCGTTACCGAGTGCAGCACCAAGTGCAGCACCGAAGCAGATAAATGCTACGGCAAACATGGAAGCAACGATGATTATAGCGTTTTCAGTCATTTCATTCATCCTTTCGAATATAAACATTTTAATTTAAATTTGGCATTTCTTTGTTATTACTAGTGATGAGCAAAAACGATGGCATAACTGGTCAATGCCAACATGGTGAAGATAAAGGCCTGCAAGAAGCCAATAAACAAACTGAACATTACCCAAAATTCCGGGATGATCCACGGAGATAATTGATAAAGCACGATCAGCAAGATTTCGCCTGCCAGTATATTACCAAATAGACGAAGGGCCATAGTAAGTGGTTTGGTGATCTCTTCCAGCAAATGCAAAGGCAAAAATGCTGGGGAAGGACTGATAAAATGTCTGAAATGCCCCATACCATGCTGGCAAACGCCAACTACATACACACCTAAAGCAACAGTCAAAGACAAAGCAAAGGTAGTATTGATATCATTGGTAGGAGAAGTCCAGTGTACGCCAACTTGCGGAAGCATACCGATTTCATTGCCTACAAAAATAAACATGAAAAGGGTAATCATAAAAGGCGCCATATATTTGCTGCCTTTCATCCCCAGAGTTCCTTCCATCAAACCTGTTAAAAATTCAATGAACCATTCCATAACATTCTGCAATCCGCTTGGAACCAATTTAGGATTTCTGGACGCCACGAAGAACAAAAGAAAAACGATCGCCATGGTGATCCATGTCATATACATGGTCTGCATATGAATAAAGACACCGGGCGCCCATTCCTTACCAAAATAATGGATGATCTCGTTGGCATTTCCACTTTCCTGTGCCATAGCAGCAGCTTCAGTTACCATTCTTTCACACTCCTTTCTTCACGTCTCCTCCTTATCCAGTCGGTACGCGATAAATGTTAAATTAATAATTAAAAATATATGTATCAGAAGAAATCCCACAAATACTCCAAAAGCAGGGTATTTCAACTTTAACATCAAAACAACAAGCGTCGACGCCGAAAAAATACGGTACCAACGGTAACGTTTCATAATAGCCAAACCCTTTTCAGGCTCTTTCACATAGGGCAAAGCCTTTTTGATACCGGCAAACATGATCATCGTATCCAGCAGCCCCATCACTACACCTCGAAACAGAGAGATGCCAAATTCATGGTAACCTAAACCCAACGCAAGCAGCACTACAGGCGCTGCCCAGACAGCAAGGCGCATGATGATCTTATTGGAACTTTTAGCTATGAGAGGAGTTAAATCAAAATTTATCATAACAAAGCTTACTCCTCGTCTTTATCAAGCATAGTATTATAAACCAGTCTGAAGAAGGTCAGGAAAACTGTCAGGACGGCCAGACTAATGCAGGCCATGCGCCAGGTGTGGTCGCCGGTCTGAAAATAATCGTCCAGCCAGTTGCCGCCCAAGTAGGCCAGCACAAAATCTATCACTGTCATTATGCCCAGCGACGAGACCGTAGCCAACGCGTTGAGCATTTTGATATGTTCCCTGTCATTTTTCTGCCTGTTATCCATGGGCGCCGCTCCTTGGAAGTCAAATAAAATTTTCGGGCGACTTCAATAGATACCTCGATAGATACAATATAATTTTAAAATATTTCACAATTTATGTCTATCTTAATTAGGACTGAATTCAGATAAAATTTTAACTGAATAGCCATTTTTATGCAAAATATGCTTGATTATGCGTTCACAGGCCCTGGCATCACCATATGGATTAGCCGCTTCGGCCATACTTCGATAATGCCCGGCGTCGTCCAAAAGTAAATTTGTTTCACGCAGTACATCCTCGTAGCCGGTGCCTACCAGTTTTACCGTACCGGCATCGACAGCTTCAGGCCGTTCGGTAGTATCGCGCAGAACCAGTACAGGTTTACCCAGCGCCGGGGCTTCTTCCTGAATACCGCCGCTGTCTGTCAGCACGATGTCTACTTTGGCCATTAAATTGGCAAAGGGTTCATAATCAAGTGGTTCTATTAAATGCACCTGGTCCAGATTGCCCAACTCGGTGTCAACGATTTCTCTGACCTTGGGGTTTTTGTGAACCGGGAAAATAGCTTCGGTATCGGGGTGGGTCTCTAAAACCTGCCGCAGCGCTTTGTAAACATGGCGCATTGGCTCCCCCAGGTTCTCGCGTCGGTGGGTGGTGACTAATATCAACCGTTTCCCACTGGACAACGCCTGCTGCAAGCCAGCGTCGGTAAACTGATAATCAGACTGCACGGTGGTCTGCAATGCATCGATAACGGTGTTGCCCGTTACAACGATAGCCTCCGGGTCGATGTTTTCCTTCAATAGATTACTTTTACTGGTAGCCGTCGGTGCAAAATGTACATCGGCAATGGCACCGGTCAGCTTGCGGTTCATTTCTTCGGGATAGGGCGAAAATTTGTTGCCCGTCCGCAGCCCTGCTTCCACATGCCCTACCGGGATCTGGGCATAAAAAGACGCCAAAGCCCCGACAAAGGTCGTAGTAGTATCGCCGTGCACCAGCACCATATCAGGCTGCGATGCCGCCAATACGTCCTTTAATCCTGCCAAAGCCCGGCCGGTAACGTCATATAAGGTTTGTCCGGCTGTCATGATGTTCAAATCATAGTCCGGCGTAATTTTAAACAGTTGCAGCACCTGGTCCAGCATCTCACGATGCTGTGCGGTCACTGCTACGATCGGTTCGATAAAATCAGGATATTTCTGCATTTCCAAAACTAACGGACACATTTTGATTGCTTCCGGACGAGTGCCGAAAACTGTCATTAGCTTGATTTTTTTCACAACTTCGTCTCCCAACTGTATAATACGGTATGCTATAGCCTCACGGCCAGCTAACTGCTATTAATAATCAACGATCGTTTAGGATACCTATCTTTTTAGCACCAAAAACCACCGCGGTAATGATCAGAGCTATGATAACTGCCGCATAATAGCCGCCGACCTCAGTCAGCAGCACAGCCGCGATACCCAGCACCGCGCTGATAATATACATCAGCAGCACAGCCTGTCGCTGCGTCATACCCATGGCCAACAAACGATGATGCAAATGGCCCTTATCGGGTTGGAAAATAGGCCGGCCGTTGGTATAACGCCGCACGATAGCAAAGGCAGTATCCATGATCGGCAAGCCTAAAGCAATGGCCGGAACGATCAGAGCGATGGTCGCCGCACTTTTGACAGCGCCGAAAATCGAGATCGCCGCCAGCATATAGCCGATGAACATACTGCCGGTATCACCCATAAAAATGGTTGCCGGATTGAAATTGTAACGAATAAAGCCAATAATACCGCCAGCCAATGCCGCCGTAATAACGGCAACAGGGTAAAAACCCTGCTGGATGGCTACCAAAATAACGGTTATCGACGCGATTGCAGCCACACCGGCCGCCAGACCGTCCAACCCGTCCATTAAATTAACTACGTTAGTGAAACTGATGATCCAGAAGATTGTGAAGGGTATCGAAAGGTATTCCAGATAAAAATACCCGCCCCAAGGATTGTTGAGCCATTCGATCCTGATATCAAAAAGCACCAATATAGCCGCAGCGGCGATCTGCCCCAGCAGCTTTACTTTGGCCGGCAGCTGATAGATATCATCAACGATGCCGACGATCAGTATCACCGTGCCGCCAAGCAAAAGCGCCATCACATCTTTGGACAAATGCATGCTGCACAAAACAGCGATTACAAACCCAAGGTAAATGGCTAACCCGCCCAATCGTGGCATGATGCCTTTATGAACCTTTCTTCCGTCCGGTTTATCAAGCGCACCGATACGGAAAGCCAGTTTCTTGACATAAGGCGTCAAAAGCCAGCTGGTAAAAAGCGCTATCACAAAAGCTAACATATACACTTGCAATTATTCACCTCATAGCGTTCAAAGCGCTTATTTATCCTAAAAAAACTACTTGATTTTTTCAAATGCGTATTCTTGTGTAATAG
>PPYE01129918.1_pt1 | contig 72032 bp, 70 predicted proteins | sample 1559881 | NCBI WGS metagenome assembly PPYE01 (sample SAMN08240022, study PRJNA423297) | Human gut metagenome, whole genome shotgun sequencing project. | reverse complement strand
AGGTTTAAATACATCTTTAGTCATGATGTAGTATTGTTTATAATGTTGTAATGAATCCAAAGCATTTTCGTATTTTACAATTAAATTATTAACATATCGAATAAACTCATCACCATTCATTTTTTTATTACCCGCATAAAAGAATGTTTCTTCAACCGTTTTAATTATACTGTCTTGCTTTTCCCTCCAGGTTGAATCTTGATTTAATGCTGATGTTAATAAAATTTCTCTCTTTTCAATATCTTGTTTAAGACGAGTATTATCTTGATACAAGAAAACAGATGAAATAGTAGAACTTATAGCAATAACGAGAACAATAATGTATAGCTTTTGAATAGTTTTCATTTCTTTTCTTTTTGATAATCATTAAATTTTTTGATAAACAAACTGATTTCCTGCAAAGTAACCTTTTGCTCCTGTTCATTTACCCATTTACTTTTTTCTTCATGAAGTTTATTTTGAAATTCTACTTCTAAGCGCAACTTTTCATATTGCAAATCGCGAATTTTATTTTCATACTCATTTTCTGTTCTCCAACTTCCTATTTTCCAACCAATTCCAAAAGTTAAAGTTCCAACAGTAATAATAGTACCAATGATACCACCTATACTATTGAACAGAGAAAAGGAATGTTCATTTGTTTCTTCTATAACCTTTTTTGTCATTATTACTATTCTAAAATCATGTAAAGATACTAATATTATTTAATATAATTTGTTAGTAAATCTAATTATAAAAGCACGAGAAACTTCCAATGCAATAACAATACAAAATTTCACCCAAAAAACCAGCAATAATGTTTTTAAGAAAACGCGATTGCTGGTTTTCAATCAATCAATAAATATAGAAAACAAGATTTCATTTTTTTTTGTAATGCCGTTCCCGCATGTCTAAAATATTATTCTATGAATGAAGTTTACAAGTGTTTTTCTTGTTGCGAGATAAAGCCTCTTGACAACAAACAACAGAAATAAATAAAGAACTCATCTGGCTTCTAGTCTAACCTAGAAACAATCTACCTTTTTTGGACTAAGACATATTAAAATAATGTAGTAGTTTGTGACTACATCTTCTTGTTCTATCAGTTTATAATATCTAAAATAAACTATAGGTTTATATAGATATACTAAAGCAAGGGTTACTCCATACATAATATAGGTATAACCCTTGCTTTTATATCCAAAAATATTATCTTTGTAAAATCAAGTCTAATTTGGATATATGGGAGAAAAAATAGGATATGCGCGAGTCAGTACGAGAGAGCAGAATCTCTCGTCTCAAGAGGATGCACTCAGCAAGGCCGGATGCATCCGGATCTTCACGGACAAGATTTCCGGAAAAGAGTTCAATCGTGAAGGTCTGAAGGCTTGCATGGATTATCTGCGTGCGGAAGATACTTTGGTCATTTACCGTTTGGATCGCTTGGGTCGTTCCGTCAAGGAAATGCTTGATCTTTGTGCCCAGCTCGAAAGCCGCCGCATCAAGCTGGTCTCCCTGCAGGACAATCTCGACACATCCACGGCAGTCGGCAGGTTCACCATGCAGATTCTTGCTTCGTTGGCCGAATATAATCGCAATCTGATTTTGGAAGGTTGCAAAGCGGGTATCGAGGCTGCTCAGAAAAGGGGAGTGAAGTTCGGACGAAAGACAGGTTCTACGACGAAGAAGCCCAAAAAGGAGGCAGTTATTACTATGTATAAGGCTGGTACATCCATCAAGGATATCATGAGTATCACTGGCATCAAATCTATTCAAACAATCTACAACTATTTGAAGGGGGAAAACATTCAGCCCGACAGAAGGCAAAATACCGGGTAGCAGCATAATGGATTCTCTATGTATTCAATCATAATAATTATCAAAATAGCTAATTTATTATGATTATAATATTATCAAATAGAATAAATTCTGTATCTTTGTATTCGATATTGTAAATCGAAAACAATCACATGAATATCTATACTGAAGATGTGGCATTAATTGAATTGTTGGAACAGGGTTGCACCAATGATAAAAGATATAGAAATCTTCCAATGGAGGTGGTTAAAGGTTATGTCAAAGCCTATAACCATTTGAAGGCAGCTAAAAGAATAGAAGATCTGTTTAGAATTGGAAGTTTACATTATGAACGTTTAAAGGGTAATTTGAAGGATTTTGAATCCGTTAGATGTAATAATCGGTGGAGATTGATATTTAAAAGCTCTGCAATAGATGATTCGTTGATAATTACCGAAATAGAATTAATAGAAATATCCAATCATTATGGCGACTAAATTTAATTTAAACGATTGTACTCCTTGTATGGCTATTCATCCGGGAGAAATCCTGAAGGATGAACTGAATGCAAGAGGAATGAGGCAGAAGGAACTGGCCTTGTTGATGGGCATTCCGACCTCTGTGCTCAGCAATATATTGAAGGGATATAGGTCTATATCTCCAGAACTTGCTGTCTTGTTACAGGAAATCTTAGATATAGATGCTTCATACTGGCTTTCGTTACAGAATCAATATGATATTGATAAGGCCAATATAGATGCAAAAATTATAGAGAAAAAAAAGAACCTGGAGATATGGAAGATTATATCTCAGTACTGTGCTGTTAAAAGCTTAGAGAAACTTAATGTCATAGGTTCAAAGATAGCAGATAACATCAATACGATATATAAAATATTTGGGGTTTCATCTGTAGAATCGTTGGTGGACTTGTTTTCCCAAGAGAAAGAAGTAGCTTATTTTAGAAAATCAGAAAAACTGACGTGTGATCCTATAAGCATTTTTTCATGGAAATACTATGCTTTTTATGAAAGCTCAAAATTGGATTGCCCCGTTAAGTTTAAAAAAGAGGATTTGCAGTCTCTTGTGAATGAACTGAATCAACTGTTTGAGGCCAACCAAAATACAATAGAATTAACCAAAGAGATTTTAGGACGATATGGTATCAAGTTTATTGTATTACCTAAATTTGATAAAACTCCAGTTGATGGATTCTCTTTTTGGCAGGGTGATAATCCCACCATTGTGTTAACATTGAGATTAAATAGAATAGATAACTATGCATTTTCCTTAATGCATGAGATTTGGCATGTATATGCGCATTTGATAAATAATAAAGAGGATAGATTTATTGCCATAGAAGGTGCAAAACTAGATAAATGTGAGGATGAAGCTAATAAATTTGCAAAGAATGCATTGATTAATAAAGAAATATGGGCTAACTTTTTGAATCAGTATTCTAGAATTTCTCCCCATGCCATGCAAGAAAAAATTAAGAGCTTTGCTCGTCTTCACCACATTAATGAAGCCATAGTTCTAGGATTTTATCAGCATGATATCAATTTATATTCTATGAAAAGTTCAATTTCAAGAGAAATAAAATAGTAGGTTCTATTTTCAAAATAAAACCTTTTTAAGGGGGAATCTTTCCATAAGTTTGTATTTTACAGACTTTATGGAAAGATTTTTTTTTGCTAGATTCTTGATACTTCTATTTGGAGTAGCTTTGTCGTGAATTCGAGCGGGTGTTTACGCTCGGTGATGGCCAGCGCATTCTTTTACCTTCAGTTGTTGGTATTAAATATATTTGAAGTCAGTAGGGAATATGCAGTACTCTATCGGCTTATGTCTTATACTAAAAAGTTTGAGTGTTTTACGATAAACCTGAAGCCTGTTGACTTCTTTATCTTATCCCTATAGTTTGTTGACATAATGTTTCCTGTCATCCCATGGTAATGGTGTAATACCGATAGGATTTCCATAAGTGCCTTATGGAACAACTTATGCTCCCAAAGATAGGGATTTTTAGAAAATGATGTTTGAGAACTTTTGGTGATAACATAGTTAAAAAATAACAATTGTTATTCTGAAAACACATGCAAATTCAATAATATGGGTAGATTTGTAGTCTTATTGTGCTTTTTGTTATCTGAATGATGAAGTGCTGCTTAGAAAAGTGGCAGGATTTTTAACACAATAAAATTACTGAAATGAAAAGACTAATAAGAAACTCCTTGGTTGCTTTGAGCAATCGACTATTTCTTTTGAGCATGATTCCTTTTTTCTTGGCAAGTGTTCCTTCGCATGCTCAATATCAGCCATCAGAAGATAATATCAAATCCAGAAAAGAATTCTCAGACTGCAAGTTTGGAATATTCCTGCATTGGGGTATTTATAGCATGTTTGGTCAAGGGGAATGGTATATGAATGATGCTGGCATTGACTGCCAAGAATATGCCAAAGCGGCATCCGGATTTTATCCATCTCGATTTGATGCAGATGAGTGGATATCTATCTTCAAGAATGCCGGTGCCAAATATATCTGCTTCACGACACGCCATCACGACAGTTTTTCGATGTTCGACACGAAATTCTCCGATTATAACATCGTCAAAGCCACACCATTCAAGCGCGATGTGGTAAAGGAATTGGCCGAAGCTTGCCGGAAACAAGACATGCGGCTGCATCTGTACTATTCACACTTAGACTGGACTCGAGAGGATTACTATCCTTTGGGATCAACCGGACACCGGACCGGACGAAAGCACCATGGAGAATGGGCTTCGTACTATCAGTTCATGAACAACCAATTGACTGAACTTCTGACAAACTATGGTCCTATTGGTGCCATCTGGTTCGATGGTATGTGGGACCAGCCTGACGGATTTGACTGGAAGCTTAAGGAGCAATATGAATTGATTCACTCGCTTCAGCCTGCGTGTCTGGTCGGAAACAACCATCATAAGATTCCTAATCCTGGAGAAGATTTTCAGATGTTTGAACGTGATCTTCCTGGAGAGAATCACGCAGGATTTTCTAAGGATTCTCAGGTAGGCGATTTACCCTTGGAAACATGCCAAACGATGAATGGAATGTGGGGTTACCGCATCAAGGACCAAAACTACAAGTCTGTCAAGGAACTTGTAAGACTGTTGGTTTCAACCGTGGGTAAGGGGGCAAATCTCTTAATCAATATTGGCCCACAGCCGAATGGTGAAATTCCAGCGTTGGCTGTCGATCGTCTGCAGGGCATGGGTAACTGGCTGAATACATATGGTGAAACTATCTATGGTACTACTGCCGGTCTGATTCAAAAGGCCCCTTGGGGCACTACTACCCTAAAAGGAAACAAAATGTATGTTCATATCCTTTCTGATGTAATGCCAGAATACATCACATTATCTCTGAACAAGAAGATGGGGTCTGTAGTGGATTATGACTCAAAGCAGAAGGTGGAATTCCAAAAGATAAAGAACGGTTATCTTATCTATACAAAGGGTTTATCCGCTTTAACGGATAAGATTCTCGAAGTAACGCTTCTGTAATTGATTGTTAGTCGAATGTCCATCTATCTTGTTTATCCGTTGAACAAGATAGATGGACTTCTTATTGTCATGGGTTGCCTGTCTATTTTTGCATTGAGGTATGGTTATGAATGGAAATACAGAAATATTATGTTCTTTCTCCTGTTGATGGAGTTGAGTTGAAAAACAATGTCTAATGAAATGCAGATATGTCTATACAAAGAAGTGTACTTGAACGGTTAAGGAAGGGTGATGAGCAAGCGTTTGAGGTGGTTTATCATGCTTTCCATCGACGAATTTATGGATTCCTGCTTTCCTCTTTAGGTGAAGACGAAAGTGCGGCAGAAGATTTGCTTCAGTCATTTTTCCTACGTTTATGGGAAGCCAGGTCGAATATCGACGTGGACAAGGATTTTACGGCTTACCTTTTTACAATAGCTCGCAATCTGGTGTATAAAGAGTTACGGGAGAAAATGACATATACGGTTGTTAAATTATTGGAGGAACATGACGTTAGGGATCATCTGGAAGCTGACCAATTGCTGGACGCTGAATCGTTGCAGTCGTATATAGTGAATCTGTTGGATGAATTACCTTCAGCAAGAAAGAATATCTTTATACTGAGCAGATTCAAACACATGTCCAATAAGGAAATAGCCTCTCTTTTATCTATTTCGGAAAAAACGGTAGAAACACAAATATACCGCACCTTAAAGTTCCTGAAAAGTAAGGTCAATCTTGTCTTGCTTATACTATTTTTAAGTCAAAAATAAAAATATATTAAAACAGGGTTCTTCTGTAAGGGATGGACCTTTCTGGTGGATATATCATAATGACAAATGAAAACAGATGAACTAAAATCTAAGATAAAGCAATTCATGAAAGGATCGTTGACAAATTCCGAACTTCATGAATTCCTGCATGATTTTCAAAGCGACGAGACGAAGGAAAATCTGGAAGAGTTTTATTTGCATAACTGGGAGAGGTCCTGCCATGCCGATCTGCCAGAAGGAGTTTCGGAACGGGTATGGAACAAGCTGTACAGCAAAGTTCATTCCGGACAGATGGAACAGCGGAAACCTAAGTATGCAGCGAAGATAAGCTGGACCAGATGGCTTCAATACGCAGCTTTCGTTTGTGTGATAGCGGCAAGCTTCACCCTGATCAGGTTGAATTGGGGATACTTTTCTGCACGGGAGGAAGTTTCCGGTAAACCCTTCCTAGTGGAAGCAGAAAAGGGACAGCGGGCCTGTGTCACGTTGCCCGACGGTACCAGAGTGTGGTTGAATTCACATACCAGATTGGAGTATTCCAATTCATATGGAGAAAAGGATCGGAAGGTAAAACTTCAAGGAGAGGCATTCTTTGATGTTGCCAAGGACAGTGCCAGGGAATTTGTTGTTGACGCTGGTCATTTATCAGTGAAAGTGCTGGGTACTACGTTCAATATAAAAGCTTATCAAGAGGATGATATATGTGTCGCGTCGCTCATTAGTGGGTCGATCCAGACTAAGATAGGTGAAAAATCGATTCAGCTTCAGCCAGACGAAAGTATAGTCTATAACAAGACGAACCAGAATCTGCATGTTGAGAGGGGATTGAGTGAACGGGCCATGATGTGGAAGAATGATGAACTGGCATTTAATGGGGAAACTTTGGAGGAAATAGCTGTTATCTTGGACAGGCTTTACAATGTTTCATTCGAGTTTGAATCGGAAGAGATTAAATCGTACAGATTCACAGGTGTCATTAAAAACAACAATCTCGAAAATGTGATTGAGTTAATCAGTTTGACATCCCCCATTTCATATAAGATAATGAATAGCACAATAAGAATAAAAAAGAAATGATTGTTTAACTTTAATGAATGAAGAATGCCTATGAAAAATTAGAAAATATAATCAGTGGTTCCGGTGACTCCGAAAGGGGCACCGGAACCAAGATACTTATCTGTGGAATGAACTCCTTACACCAGGTATTTGTTCCATGGTAATTTGAAGACAAACCTTGTAATAAGAATACTAAAGAAAAGAAACACATGTATAATCAAACCAAAAGAATGATGGCGATAGGTGGCTTTTGTCTTATCTCAAGCATCGCTCTATCGGCACAAATATCCCTAAAACTTCATAACAAGAAGACCAGTGATGTAATTACGGAAATCGAGCAAGTAAGCGATTATCGATTCTTTTACAATAATGGACTATCTGGACTATCTAAAGTGATTTCCGTACAGGCTGATAATGCAGACATTCGTTCTGTGTTGGAGCAAATCAAGCAACAGACAGGCATTTCTTATTTGATTAAAGACAACAAGCAGATTGTTTTGTCGGCCTCTGAATCAAGTCAGCAACAGAGAAACGTGACAGTTCATGGAACGGTAACAGACACACAGGGCCTACCTATTATCGGTGCCAATATTCTTGAAAAGGGTACAACCAACGGCACCATTACAGACATTGACGGAAAATTCACTTTGACCGTGTCTGAAAATGCCATGCTGCAGATCAGTTACATCGGTTGTGTGGGACAAAGCGTCTCGGTTAAAGGTAAAAATGTTCTCAACATTAAACTGAAGGAAGACAGCAAAAGTCTGGACGAAGTGGTGGTAGTGGCCTTTGGAACCCAGAAGAAGAGTAGTCTGACTGCTGCAGTAGCCACAGTCGATTCCAAGGAAATTGCAGGTCGTTCCGTAGCCAATATTTCCCAAGCGCTTCAAGGAGTTTCTCCGGGTCTGAACATTACGGCGGCCAACATGGGAGGTGCATTGAACAATAACCCCTCTATTGATATTCGTGGAACAGGTACTATCGGCGAAGGGTCTTCATCGGCTCCTCTGGTCTTGATTGATGGTACGCCGGGTGACTTGAACATGATCAACATGCAGGATGTGGAGAACATTTCGGTGCTAAAGGATGGAGGTTCAGCAGCCATCTATGGTTCGCGTGCTGCCTTTGGTGTCATCATGGTCACCACAAAGTCAGGCAAAAAAGGTAAGGTTTCTGTAAACTATAGCACTAATCTGCGTTGGGAAACACCTACCAACTTACCTTCATTTGTGAATAGCTATGATTTTGCCCAATATTTCAATGAAGTAGCTCGAAATTCTGGTTTGGGTGCTTTCTATACCGACGATGTGCTGCAGAAGACGAAGGACTTTATGGACGGAAAGATTGACTATGCTACCGAGTACGATGCCAATGGCGTTTGGAAAAAGAACATGCAGTCATGGGGGAATACGGAGTGGTTTGACGTTTACTACAAGGATTGGACTTTCTCACAGGAGCATAACATGAGCATCAATGGAGGGTCTGAGTCTGTTCGTTATTATATTTCTGCTAATTACCAGAATCTGGGTAGTGACCAGAATTTCGGCGATGAAGGATTGCAGCGCTATACCTTGAACGGTAAGATTAATGCCGATCCGTTCCCCTGGATGAAGTTGAACTATAACATGAAGTTCTCCAGAAAGAATTACAATGCGCCTACTTACCAGATAAATCCGGTGTATTACCATAGTATGCCGCGTCGGCGACCGTCCAATCCGGTATATACTCCCGACGGCATTTTCAATAAGGAATCTCAGCTGAATGAAATGGTTAATGGAGGTGATCATACCGATGATCTTGACATTCTGTACCAACAGCTTTCTGTTGTGCTCGAACCGATTAAGAGGTGGCAGATTTTCCTTGAAGGGAATATGCGCGTCGACCGTCAGGATATTCATAGTGACTGGAAGGTTATTAAGGAAAGAAAAGAAGACGGCTCTTATTTCAACATGGACCGTGATGATGGTATGGGTGGTCGTTCACGAGTTGAGGAAGCCTCTTACAATACCAACTACTACAATACCAACATCTATACAAAATATAATTTCAGCCTAAATGAAGACCACCATTTCGACCTGTTGGCCGGTTTTCAAGCAGAGTTGAACAAATACAAGTCTATCTCTGCAGCTCGTGATGGTCTGATTTCAGAAGATGTGCCCACTTTAGGAAACACCACTTCCAATACACAGTTCAACATGGACAGCAACATGAATGAGTGGGCTACGGCAGGATTTTTCGGAAGCATCAATTACGATTTCAAGGGCCGTTACTTGTTGGAGGTAAAGTACCGTTATGACGGAAGTTCGCGTTTCCTGCGTAATCAGCGATGGAAGCATTATCCTTCTGTTTCGATGGCATGGAACGTGGCACATGAATCCTTTATGCAGCCTTTCAATGATGTGCTTGGTACTTTGAAGTTGAGAGGTTCATATGCTAGCTTAGGTAACCAAAACACGAATGATATCTACCCCTTCTTCCCCTCCATGGGATTGGGTATGGGAAACGGCTCATGGTTGTTGAATTCCAAACGCCCCAACACTGCCAATCCTCCCACTCCGATTTCGCCGCTTCTTACTTGGGAAAAGGTAACTTCCTATGACTTGGGTCTCGATTTTGGACTGTTTGGCAACCGTTTGGTGGGTACGTTCGACTATTTTTGGCGTAACACCAACAATATGGTGGCTCCCGGAGAGGAACTGCCCAATACGGCAGGGGTTAGCTCACCTTATACCAACAATGCGAAGATGCGCACCAAGGGTTGGGAACTGAGTGTCTCTTGGCGTGACAAGCTGTCCAATGGTTTGGGCTATGGTGCTACCCTTGTGATGTCGGATGCAATGTCGACCATTCTGTCCTACCCCAACGAGACTAACAACATTTCCAAATACTACAGAGGACGTAAGTTGGGTGAAATCTGGGGATATGAAAGCAACGGACTGGCTAAAACAGACGAAGAAATGACGTCGCATCTGGCTTCTCTTCCCAATGGCGGACAGAATGCTTTGGGAACTAACTGGGCAGCCGGAGACATCATGTATAAGGATCTCAATGGTGACGGAAAGATTGATGGCGGTCAAGGTGTCTTGGGTAATACCGGTGATAGAAAGGTAATCGGGAATGAAACTCCCCGATACAATTTTGGTCTGACACTCAATGCTGAATATAAGGGATTTGATTTTCGAATCTTTTTCCAGGGTACCTTGAAAAGAGACAAATGGCTCACTGGATTGAACATGTGGGGTGCTGATGGAGGTTATTGGCAGTCTACCTGCTTGAAGGAAAACATGGACTATTTCCGACCAGCTGATACAGACAGTTATTTCGGACCCAACGTGAATGGTTATTTGCCTCGCCCGCTTTTGGGAGCCAGTGCGAACAACAATAAGCAAGTGAATTCCCAGTATCTCCAGGATGCTTCCTATATGCGATGCAAGAACATTCAGTTGGGGTATACCTTCCCCAAACAATGGATCAGTAACTGGGGCCTTCAGAACATGAGAATGTTTGTTTCGGCAGAAAACCTGTTTGTGATTACAGGTTTGAAAGCAGGAGCTTATGACCCTGAAGTTTTGGATGGCTATGCAGCAGGTTCCGGTAAGGCTGCACCTTTGAAAACAGCCATATCCTTTGGATTGAATGTTTCACTTTAAACCCTTAATGTACATAAAAAATGAATACACATAAATACCTGTTTTTAGGACTTTTTGCTCTGTCTATTAGTTCCTGTAATGACTTTCTTGACAGAGAACCGCTTGATAAGATTACTCCAGAATCCTATTTCCAGACTGCTGAACAATTGGGTACCTACGCGCTTACACAGTATAATTTTAAAGCGCATTTTGGATCAGGCTATGATTTCGGCGTTTACAGAGATGATAACAATACGGACGTTCAAGTGTCGAGTGAAGGGAATCTAAATCGTTGGGCACCAGGTATCCAGACGGTACCCGACGGCGATGGAGGCTGGACATTCGGTGACATTTACAAATGTAACTATTTCTTCGACCAAGTTTTGCCTAAGTATGAAGGTGGAATGATTCAAGGTAACGTAGCTGATATCAAACATTACATTGGCGAAATGTACATGATACGTGCTAACTGTTACTTCAATTACCTCAAGAAATTCGGTGATTTCCCAATTATAGAGCATAATATTGCATTGGACGACAAGGAAGCGCTGATTAAGGCGAATGAAAGAAAGCCGATGACTACAGTGGCTCGATTCATCTTGTCAGATTTGGATAAAGCAATCGAACTGATGGAGCAGAATGCGAGTGACGACAATAAACGTAACCGCCTGACCAAGGAAGCTGCTTATCTGCTGAAATCCAGAGTGGCACTTTATGTCGGATCATGGTTGAACAGCTTTCAAGGTACTGCCTTTGTGCCAGGAGGTCAAGGATGGCCGGGAGCAGAAAAGGATTACAATGCGAATGTACAGGTAAACGTGAGCGAAGAAATCGCTTTTTTTCTGGATGAATCCATGAAAGCTTCCAAGTTCATTGCTGACAACATCTCACTTACCGAAAACAATTTGTCAAATTATGAAGAAGAAAGAAACCCTTATGTCCGTATGTTTGCCGACAAGGATCTTTCCTCTTACGATGAAGTGATTTTTTGGCGTGCCGGTGATGCAGCCTCTTTCAAGGTAGGCTATGGATATGCTCATACACAGGGTGGATCGAATACGGGTTATACTCGCGCTTATGTTAACAGCTTCCTGATGGAAGACGGATCACCAATCTATTCTTCTTCCGATTACCAAGGTGATGAGTTGTTAGCAAACGTGAAACAGGGTCGTGACAACAGACTTGTGCAGTTCATGAAAATCAAGGGGGAAGCAATGAGCAAGCTGAACAATGGCGAACTGGTTTTGTTCCCTGAACCGCAAATCATTACTACGGCTGAATACAAATCAACAACGGGCTATGATATCAAAAAAGGATTGACCATGTCAGTTGATGACAAGATTCAGAACAATCAAGTGGTAGGTGTCATCGAATACCGTGCCGCGGAAGCTTACTTGAACTACATAGAAGCTTGCTATTTGCGTAAGGGATCCATCGATGCCAGTGCTGACAAGTATTGGAAAGCCATTCGCAAGCGTGCCGGCGTGAGTGAAGATTACCGTCGCACCATTGAATTAACAGACATGTCCAAGGAAAACAGTCTGCTTTCTGCTTATACGGCTGGAAAACTAGTAGATAAAACCATGTTCAATATTCGGAGAGAAAGGGCTTGTGAATTGATGTCGGAAGGCTTTAGATGGGATGACTTAAGACGCTGGCGCTCCATGGATCAGCTGGTGAACACTCCTTATCAGGTAGAAGGATTCAAATTATGGGGTGAAATGAAAAACTGGTACACAGGCCTTCATTACGAAGGCGATGGTCAAGGTACTGCGAATGTTTCCTCACCGGCTTTAAGTGATTATATCCGGCCGTATCAGATTGTCAAAGACAACAATTCTTTGTATGACGGATTGAAATGGACACCAGCAAATTACTTGTCTCCAATTGGTATCAGTCAATTTACCATCACTTCAGCGAGCGTTTCAGACATTTCATCGTCTCCTCTATATCAAAATCCGGGTTGGCCAAAAGTTGCCGGTGGTGTAGCCGAAAGTGTACCTGGATTTTAGATTTTTTCAAGAAATAGATAACCGTATGGTATCTATATTTGGTTAGTTATAATTAAAGAGTAAGTGAAGAGGAGGTGTGTCGTTCATTACGGCACACCTCCTTGCTTTTGCATGATGTGGAATATCATTGTGTGCTCTGTTTTTTTGATTATGTAACGTATTCGTATATCAAGCGAGACTGTGCTGCTCCCTCGATTTGAAAACGTAACGTATTCAGATAGGTTATTTATCCCTTTACTAGACATTTTATATGTTTTCTTTAGATTAGGGCATTCCAGCCAGCTGTCGGGCTATCCGCTGCAAGTCCTCATTCCATTCCGGGCTATCCACTCCTATCCCTAATGCGTAAAAGCGGTAGAGACCGTGTTTGATTTCCTTTCCGGACCTTTCCCCAGTTGCTTCCTCCCTGTCTTGCTGGTTGATTGCATGCTCCGTCTGACTGACCTTTTTCTACGGCAAAGGTTTAAGGGAGTCGGAAAAGAAAGAGTTCCGGGCATGGCCCTTTGTCCTGAAAAAAATAACGATGGACGGCCTCGCTGTCCCCAACATTTTTTTCATCCAAAACTTTTCGTATTCCTCTTTCCCTTACCTGTGATGGCCGTAAAAAGGCTCATAAACTCAGACGGGGCAGAAATCCCATTAAAAAAAAGGTCGTCAGCAGGAAAAGGACCTCCAAGGAAACTCCAGATAAAAAGGTCTATAAATCTAGCTGAAGCATAAATCTCAAGAAGTTGAACCCTTAATACTCAAAGCTATGGCAAAAGGACAATACCCAAGTTTGGAACGGCAGTGGAGAAAGTTGATGTATGCTTTCTATCAGTACTACCCGATGCAGTTCAAGAAGGTTTCGCAGCGCGACTGGCAGGTACGCAAGCTCATTTGGGACTTCAAAGACGGACGGGCATACAAGGCAGTGGCGGAAATCACCGCAAACGCCATGATTAAATGTTTCGGCAGCGAAGTGAAAAACATCGTTTTTGCGTGCATTCCGGCATCATCCGCAGCGAAGAACGAAATCCGCTACAAGGAGTTTGCCGCCATGGTATGCAGACTCACCGGCGCCATCAATGCCTACGACCACATCCGAGTAGAAGGCGAACGATTGGCGGTGCACGAGAAGTTTGACCAAAAGAAACTGCAGTTGGTGCAGGTCATCGAATTTAACAAGGAATTCTTCAAGGGAAAGAAGGTGCTTTGCTTCGACGACATTCTCACCAAAGGCTTTTCCTATGCCCGCTTTGCCCTTCAGTTGGAGAAATTGGGAGCCGAAATCTTGGGCGGCTTCTTTATCGGAAAGACGCAGTTCCAAATGTAATCACCATCCATCACTCAGCCCCTTGTGCAGCAGGGGGCTGAAAATAAAAATCGGGTCCGCGCCATCAGGCGCGGACAGTCTTCCCTACCCTGACCATTTCCCCCTTCCTGTCATTGTCCTTTTTCCGGCTTGTCTTCTCTCACTGTGACACTTCTGCAGAACACTCCCCGAAGACCGACCATTCTTCGTTCCACCAGGTCGATGGCCAACTCTTCTGCCTTTTCCTCGTTGCAGGCTGACACACTCAGCGTTTCCGTTTCTCCCAATTCGGTGGTGACGGTAACCAGGTAAGAACGGTTTTCATTCAGTTCCTTCTCCGTTTCAGTATGTGTCCAGTGGATAAGTGTAGCTGGCTTTCTGCGTACTCGCTGCAGCATCTCTTCACCTAAAGATTTTCCTTGTGCCGCCCAGGATGTTTCCTTCTCCTTTTTTCGAAAGTAGTGTCTTCCCTTTTGCTGCAGCCTTCCATGCATATATCGACTTGTTCCCTATGCAAAAGACGGCTTTTCCCCATTCTTTCCGTCTTTTATTATAATTTCGATTGTATATCTTATTTGGATATACAGAATATTTTTTGTATTTTAGCGAAAAGTTTTGATTATGGAACGAAAGAATAAATACACGCATCTGATCGAACGGGTAGCCGGACTTCCCAAAGCCCTGGCAGCAGATCTACTGAAAAGACAGACCGGACTTCCGCTTGCCCAAAACTACTGGAGACTGAGAGAAGGCAAGGGCCTGCTGAACATCTTCGACCAGACCTCGCTGGACATGTGGTCAAAGCTCATCTCCGATATCCGACGCTTTACCGGATCGCCCGTGGCGCTGCCGAACCGCATCATGGACGATATACGTGCTGAGCGTGAACAGCTGCTCAACCGGATGGAGCAATACCGCACCTGGCTCTCACTGGGTGCCTCTCCTGTCTATCATTATGACTGCTATCAGCACGGTGGATGCGTGTATCGCAGACAGGCGCTCGAACTAGCGCTTTCCTCCTGGCTGAAAGATAGAGGTATGGACCTGACAGAATCCCCTGACAGCTGCCTATGGACCATGTCGGCCAGCGACAGGGAAGCATGGCGACAGCGGCCACGTTCACTGGTTGACCGGATCCTGAGGGAGCAGCTCATCGCCTGGCAGGAGGTGTATCAAGAGGCATCCCAGATTTGCGCTGAAATCCAGCGGGTCATCGACCGTACCGAGCAGAGCCGGAGAAGATGTGAGGCTGTCCTTCAGGATGAGCGTTCACCCGAGACAGAAAAGACCAAAACTGCCTGGATCCTCGATGAGGTGAACCGAGTGAATCCGCTCATCGATAGCGGTGTGATGGACAAACGGAATTTCTTCTACATAGATGAAATCTGGCAGATCCGGACGGACATAGACAATCGCTCCTCAATAGATGCTGCCATCAATGCGCTTTTGTTGTGGATCGGTGACATTCCATCGCTGACGGCAGAACACCGGCTCATCTACCGGCAGAACCAGGATAAAGTCAATGCCTACAAAGAATGGAAATCCCTGATGCGCAAGCAGTCCTCCACTTCCAAGGAAAAGCACGGAAGCTACGATGCTGCTGCCATTGCGGAGGAAATTCGTACCACCATCAAAAGCATCATGGTTCCTAAAATCGAGTAAAATATCTATTTCGGATATACAAGAAATTAGTATGCCTTAAATCTCTCCGATTGCTTGCTTTGCTGAACGTTTCGTGAAAGCTTGTCGCTTGCTGTCCTGGGCAGCAAGCGACAGAGTTAAATTCCATAGACTATCAAGAAAAAAGTCGGATCAGCATATGCTAGTGAATCCGACTTTATCATTTGCCTGGAAATGCTTCCAGATTTTTCCACTTTTTGTTTGGTATTGCAAAGGTACTGTTTTTTTTGTTACACCGACAAAGTTTACCTCAAAAAAACGAATGATTTAACATTCTGAATTCTCCTGCTGCCATACTCCTGCCCACCCCATAGCGGACTGGCTGTTCCTTCATGAAGTGTCACCAGCAGGCTCATGCTTCACTTGCCCGTGACACCTTATGCAGGAAGGAATAAAGGAAACACTCCTGCAGTTCTCCTGGAGAGAGTGCAGGCTCTTGACTCTTCAAGACAACCGCAAGACCGTTTCTGAATCTTTATCCCGACAGCCCATTACCTACCCACCCTTTTGAACCCCTTACGTTGTAAGGGAGAGCGGTTCCCGGACGTGGTGCGGATAGTGGCAGAGGAAGCTGCTTCACCGGAAGATTTTTCTTGTGCCGTTTTGGATGTTTCTCTTCTCCTTTTTCCGGAAGTAAAAGCGTATGGCTACCTGATTAGTTGGCTGTGCCGGACTCCTTCCGATGGTGGATCTATTCCACCGGCGCAGCCCCCCGGACAATTGAATTCCCCTTCTTAAGATGGGCAAAAGGAAAGGGCTTCGATGCAACTTCTACACCTCGGCCAAAGGAATGTGACTTCCACACCTTCCCCGCTTGGGTAGGGCTGATGGCGCTATGGGTAGCTATGCCAGCTGTCTTTTCAGCAAGGTACAGCATCCCTTTCTGCACGCAGTCACCACGAAATTTTCCGGTCACTTTTACAGTCAATCTTAAACGAAGTCATAATCATTTTCCGTGTGCAAAGGTAGTATGACACATACCCCTTGTAGAGGGGTTGGGGGACGATTCGCAAGCACCGGAATCCTATTTGACTGAAATCTTCCTTTTCCCATGGAAAAGAGTATTTAAGACAAATTGCTTGCTGCCATCTTAACCAATAAACCGGAGTAAAATCTTCCTTTTTCCGCTGCACAGAAAAAGCGTATTTCGCTCCTGTTTCATGGTGTACCCCGGAGCCGTCGTACAGGTTATTGCACTGTAAAATTGATTCATTAACTTCTAAAATTGACAGATATGAAAAAGTTGGAAAATTCATTCGCAGTGACAGGTTTTATCGGTAAGGATGCTGAAATCCGCAGTTTTCAAACAGCCAGCGTAGCCCGTTTCTCTATCGCCATCAGCCGGGCTGAAAAGGAAGGTGAAGAAACCACCTATGTCTCCTCCTTCATGGGCGTAGAAGCCTGGCGCAAAAACGAAGCCCTCGATTCCTTCGATGTGTTGAAGAAGGGGAACCTGGTTACGGTAGAGGGCTACTTCAAGCCGGAAGAATGGACAGATGCCGAATCCGGAGCCAAGCGCAGCCGCATAGTCATGGTAGCCACCAAGTTCTACCTCGCCCCGGAAAAAGAAGAGGAGAAGCCTGCTCCCAAACAGGCAGCACCCAAGAAGAAAAAATCTTCCAAATAGGTGAAGCGGCTTCGGCCGCTTTTCTTTTTGCACCGCATCCGGAGTTTACTTGCGCTCGCGCAGATGGACCCACCCGACCCTTCAGCGGTATGGCTGTTCCGCCCTTTTTCGGCATGAACGGAACCGTCTGCAAGCAAACGGCACGGTTCATGCCGAGGCCGGAAGGAACAAACGCTGTTCAGGCTGGCCCGCCGGCTTCCTCAGAGCTAAGTTTTCAACTTAACAACTTCGGTCACTGGCGTTCCTTACCTGCCCAGGGATTGTTCCGGCAGCCGGTGCTCACCCATTGAAAGGCTAAAGCCTTTCTTTATGAACCGGAATCTAATCCGTTGTTAAGGAGTCAGTTCACGGATTACTTTCTGCATTCCGTCTTAGACTTTTTCTTCGGTGTTTTGCGCTCCCATATTCCATTTTAGAATCTGCTCCATCTGAGAGTCCTTTTGGATACGGCAAAGGTATGAGGAGAAATGGAAATGAAAGAGTTCCGGGCTCAGCCCTTTGGTCGTAAAAAATAACGATGGACGGCTACGCTGTCCCCAACATTTTTTATGCCCAAAACTTTTCTTATTCCATTCTATCCTTACTGAATTCTGCCGTAAAAAAGGCTCATAAACTCAGATGGGGCAGAAATCCCTTTAAAAAAAAGTCGGCTAACAGAAAAAGACCAAGACGGAAATTCGTAAAAAGGTCTATAAATCTAGCTGAAGCATAAATCCGAAGTTTCACTTTAATCATTACGCTTATGATAACCATTTCCAGAGAGTTAGAAAACGCATTCGGACTGAGTCCACTGTATTCAAAAGAGGGTCAGGGCTTCAATGCCACCGTACTGGCTATGTTTGTTCTCCCGGGCTCCAGTGCCTGTTGGATGGCTACTGAGGCTGAACGGCAGCCAAACGGCGATTGGGTCTTCTTCGGCTACTGCCACATCCACGAATGGGAATGGGGGTATTTCTCCTTCTCTGAGCTGGCGGAGCTGGACCTGCACGGCTATGTAGTGGAAACCCTTCGCATCCAACCGGACAAACTGAAGGTCATCGATTGCTACAATGCGTTTCGGAAAGTGGCAGGTTAATCCTGCCCCTTCCTTCCACTCAGTATTCACCTAAAACGATGAGATAATGATGATTTACGAAACAAACTGCACCCAGCTTTCCATCGACGAATGGACAATGCTGATGAAACATGCTCGAAGCTGTTCCTACCGCTTGTTGGTCCAACGCATCCGAAAGGAACTGCCGGACTTGTACGAGTCTCTTGCCTTGCAATATCCCAACCCGTATGCAGGACAATGCCGGCAAACGCCCACCCATTATATCCTGGTACACTCCGCCATCGAATATTTTATCCGAAAGTAAAAACTGCCACAATGAAAAGCTTGGAATCCTACCAAACCGCTCATGCAGGTCTGTTCAAAACTGAGACCTGCTATATCTATCATTACACGGCTTGCAATGGTCTCCGATTCGAGACCATTGCAAGCTCTTTGGACGAATGCCGGAAGGCTCGCGACAGATGGCTGCGCTCCCTTTCCGTCTCTTTCACGGGACACAGACATCTGTCAGAACATACCGACTCTCTTCTGCTAAAACTGAAAGAGGAAATCATCCGTACCTACCAGGCTGGCAAGCGTTTCTTTAAGACGGGCGGTGCTGTCGGCTTCGATACACTGGCCGCAGAAGTTGTCCTTCAACTGAAAGAGCATCTTCCGGAACTGGCCCTGATGGTCATTGTTCCGTTTGAAGGACAGGACAGATATTTTACCCCTGACTCTAAGGTCCGCTATCGCCGGATCCTCGACCAGGCGGATGAAGTCGTGGTCCTGTCCGCTGCCTACTTCCAACATTGCTATCTGCGCCGAAACGCTTACCTGGTGAACCATGCGTCCCGACTGATAGCCTACTATGACGGTGTCGGTACCGGTGGAACCTCCTATACGGTCCGACTGGCTGAATCCAAACAGATTCCGGTAAGCAATCTCTTTCAATGAAACGAATGGTGCCCGCCATCCGATGAAGGATAACGGGCACCATTCGTTTCTGTTTGTCAAGGCCAAATCCTCTTGAAGTGGTAGGTTCCTTTCATCTCCCCTTCAATCGTAATGGTCACGCTTACATCGGCTTCTTCCGCCGAAACAGCTTTCCATTTTGACTGGTTGGATGGCTTGACATACAGTTTTTCTTCTTCTATGTATCGATAGCCTATATTGACTCCAAAAACAGCTGCTATTTTCTCACCATCGTTTTGGAAACACGCTGCATCTTTCCGAGTCACATCAAAGAATCCCAAATCGCCCTGCTTAAGCGGGACATTCCTATTGAACAGCAGGGTATCATTCAACATCTCCTTGGTCTGGTATGCCAGTTTTTTCAAAGACTTATCGATGTAAACAACCTTGATGTTGTCGTGCTTCAGTTCATGGATGAATTCCTCATCCACATCCTTGTCCTCCAAATAGCGTACAAACTCTTTGCTGTCTTCTGACAATACAGGTATCTTAATATTATTGGCTGATAAATACTTTTCCATATATGTATGATTTATACACAACAAAGATAAGATAATTATTATATATACGCAACTATAAACGTAATTATATTATACTTATATGGTTGTATATCAGACTATTTATACATTTTTCATGTCACCTTCTTTCATCAAATCCTCATTCCAGTCTTTCTGATTAGGCAAGTCCACAAACGAGAGTGAAGAGACCTTCTGAATCATCGCTTCTTCACTGAGATTTTCCACATCTTCCCGACCGTTGAAGAAACGGTTGTACATCCATAGCGTGTACTTATACCCCTGCCTGTCATTATCAAAAATCGTACGGATTTCCCGGATGTAGTTCCGCTCCAGGATAACCTGCAGCAGATTCATCTGACCTTCCGTCAATGTCCCTTCGCTGGACAGGTAAACCAGGTTCCTGGGTGTCTGCTCGTGATGGAGCTGATAATGCGAAATGCAGTCGATGATAGACTCACCGACATAGAGGATATCTATCGGCCGGCTCCGGTCATGGGCGCTCAGAGCCAGACTGTCGTACTTTCCTCCGATGACTCCCTTGAAGGATTTGCTCCGCTGAGAGATAGCCTGCACTCCCTGCTCGTTGTACATCTTCACACAGAGGTTCTGATAGGTCTTATATTTTTTCCTCACCTCACGCACATAGAAGGTGTCCTTAAACGTCGGACTTTCGATGCTCTCCCGGGTGATGCCCCTGTTCTGAAGATAGTCTCCCCGGTAGGATTTCAGCTGTCCCAAGTAAAAATGCAGTTCATCGGTGGTGATTGATGAACTGCCCACGCGATAGCTGCTCTGTTCCGGAGTCACAATCTGATTCGTTTGGATATACACCTGCAGCATCTCACCCACTTCCCGGAGGGTAGGCCGCTTGCCGGTCGTTTCCATCAGGTGTTCCTGCATCAGGTCCAGGATGGTGCGTCCACGCACACTGTCGCTGTGCACATCCCAATAGGTGTATTGGTTCTGCGCATTGCGCTTGATGACAATGGTATGTTGCCCGTTGCTCATCTTCGGACAGGCTCTCGAACTTCCCTTCACAAATTTCCATCCCAGCTCATATAGAAAATCCGGCAGCGAGATGACCGTCTTGATCTGATTGAAATCCACTTTCATAGGCATAAGGATTATTGGTTGTCAAGCATTTTAAAACACTTTTCCCCTTCCTTCCAGCCAGTTACTGACCGGAAGGAAGGGGAAAGAGCTATTCTCAGTTTCCCTTCATGGTAGTGAAGGTCAGGTCAATTGTCTTTTCGGGATTGCTGGCCACATCCAGTTCCTTGGTTTCATGGTAGATTTCCTGGCCGTCCTGGGTGATGCGCATCGACAGGGTGCCGTTCTCCGTGGAGTACAATACACCTTGCACCGTCATTCCCTTCACCAGCCCTTCGGTCGTATAGGTGGCGGTTCCGCTAAACGGTTCATCCACGGATGACTGGCTGACTCCGGTCTGTTCACACTTGAACTTCACTCCATCCAGATTGATGAGATGGGCATTTCCACGGGGTGAATTACCAGTTACCTTGAAGGTGATGCTGTAGAGATGGCCTTCTTCTCCTGATACGGGAGAATCGTCACTATTGCAAGAGGCAAACATTACACTCAGAAGGGTCACTAATGCAAAATAAAACTTTTTCATGGCGGTTGTTTTTTGGGGTTATAATTTCAGGTTCTTGTTGTTTCTCGGGTCATTGGGTTTCTTCAGTTTGTCTTTCTCTTCCTTCTTCCGGGCGATGGGCTCCAGCACCTGGTTGACATCTTCGATAATCTTTACATAGTTCTGCTGTACGATTTCTTCCAAGATGTCCATTTCCAGCTGCTCGTTGCCGGATGCCAGCCTGACCGGAAGGGAGAACGGAGGGATCTCCTTCTCTTCAAACCTGCACATGTTCATCTGCACGTTGAAGAAGGGCGGCTTTCCGCCGGCTATCTTGCCGATGAAGTGCCCGGCTGATTGGCCTGCCACCTCACGGGCCTTCAGCACCTTTTCCTTCTGCAGGCTTTCGGTCCGGCTGTTGCCTCCTCCCTCCTGCTGCGAAAAGCTTTCCTGGGCTTCCTTCTGTTCCCCGAACAGGTTCTCAATTTCCTTGGCGGTCTTTTCGTTGCCGGTCATGCCGTAAGCCTGGGTTCCGCAGGATGCCTTCAGGATGTTGGCGCTCTTGTCTCCATAATCTCTGACTGCCTGATTGAAATCCTGCACAGCCAATATCGTTGATACGTTGTGCTTCCGCGCGGTTCCGATGAAAGTGTCGATGCCCTGCAGCAGGATGGTCGGAAACTCGTCCACCATGAAGACGCTGGTGGCTTTCCCGGGATTGTTCATCTGCGACATCAGCACACTGCCTATGCAGGAGATGGCCGGAGAAACGGCTTCCTTGATGGTGGGGGCATTGCCGACACAAAGCAGGGTCGGGTGCTCCTTGTTGGTGATGTCGAGCGAAAACTCCTCCTCCGGCAAGGGTGACAACACCCAGAAGATATACTTGTTGTTCAGCATGACCAGCGGAGTCTGTGCGGATGACACGGCTCCGGCTGTCTGCTGCTGGGCTCCGAGCTTCCAGGCCGTCAGCATCGAAGACATGTTCAAGGCGATCTCAGCATCTTCCGAAAGCCATTCAAAGACCAGCTCGCTGTCAGAAAGCGCAAAGGCAATCACATGGGGCAGCGTGCATATACCCTTGTCCCGGTCCTTGAAACACTTGTAGGCGATTGAATAGACGTAGTTGATGGCGTTGTTGGCCCAAAAGTCTGTCTTCTCCTTCCAGCTGGCCTCCAGGTTCTTCATCAGGGTCATGATGATGTTCCGGATGAAGAGGGATTCGTTGCCTTTAGCCATATACTTCGGTGAGAGCACATTCACCCTCACCGTTCTCGACATATCGACAAAGTTGATGTATGCAAAATTGGGGGTGGGCTTGCCTTGCTTCCTGAAGTATTCTATGCTGCCGTAGGCAATTCTCGACAGGATGGGTGAATGGTCCTTGGTCGGGTCCCCTTCCCAGTCATAGATGAATCCGGCATAGTTCCGTTCGGCACACTGGTAAATCATTCCCTTGATCCAGCTTTCAGACTTTCCGGATCCGGGTCCTCCGTCGATGTAGATGTTCTGTTGGGGCTTGTGGATGACCAGGGGGCCCTCAGCCGTCTCAAAGGCGAAGTAGAAGGGAGATGTCTCGTTGCTCAATCCGAAGATGCTGGAGTCGGATACCACCTTCCGGCGGAAGAAGTAGGGCAGCGTCTGGATGACCAGCAGGGTATAGCCGACAAAGACCACGGGAAAGAAGAAGAGGTTATACCAGCGGATGACTTGGCTGAACCCGGCCACCAGTGCGGTAGCCGTCAGCAGGGTCAGGCTGGTATAGAACCACTTCCTGTCCTCCGGTCCCGGCTTGCGGTAGGGAAAGAGAAAGGCCAGTCCGGCTATCAGGATCACATAGAGGAATCGGAACAGGAGCTGCTTGTCCATCAGTTTCGCCCAGATTCCCTGCATCTCCGGTTCATAGAACCGGTTGATGATTGCCCACTGAAACAGCACGGCCATCCCGACCAGCGTGGAGAGCAGGATCAGGATGAATGACAGGTCTTTCTTCTCTTTGTCCATACCTTATCGTTTTAGACGGTTGCTTCTTCTTTCTTCTCGGCTTTGCCAAGCAGTTCGATGCGGTTGACGGTCAGGGTCACCGAAGGGATGCAGCTGCCGTCGTCCTTCTTGAATACATCGGCAAAGACATCACCGCACACATAGACCTGCACTCCCTTCTTGATGTATTCCACTACCTTGCTTTCGTAGTTTACGAAGCAGCATACCCACAGTGTCTGTTCTGCTCCTTGCGCGTTCTTATACTTGGTTGAAACATTGAAGTTGAAACCTTTTCCATTCTTGTTCGCACGTGCATCTGCACCTACATAACCGATAATTTGTCCTGTAAACATAGTTTTAAAATTTAAAGTGCTAAACTAAAGTCATTATTCATGGTTTTCCGTTCCTGATAGGCCTCCATCCAATCATTGGCTGTCCGGTCATTCATCTCCAGGTTCAGTTCTATCATGTCCTTCATATACATCTTCTGCAACGGCACACTGGCCATCACATCCTCCAAAGTGAACGAAACGGATTCCGGCTTGTCCGCTATGCCGAACTGCCGGTCCAGATGTTCCTTCATCTCTTCCATCAAGTGGCTGCTATCAATCCGTTCCATCAGTTCCGGTGCCGGGACAAATCCTTCCTTCTTCAGGTCTTCCAACAGTTCCTTGTTCTCCTGGATGACCCCCACCATAAACTTCTCTTCCGGGCTCAGCAGGGGGAGCATCTCCAGGCTCCGTTCCTGTATCATACCACTGGCCTTCCCCACATCCGACAGGATGCTGTAGATAAACTTCGGGTCTTCCTTCAGCGCAGCCAGCCCGTTCTTCAGATACATGGCATTTTCCTCGCGGATGCTGGTCGTGATACCCATAGCTTGACCGGTGGTAGCCGCTGTCAATTCGGCAATGAGCTCTTCCTTGGCATACTTGTCATCCCCGAAGACAGCTCCCTTTTCCCGGTTCAGCAGATGCACTTCCCCGGTGGAATGGGCCATCTCATGCATCAGGGTGGCATAAAACGATTCACCGTCCTGAAACTGCCCTTTCAGGGGAACGACGATGTGCCCGTCCTTTTCCCCGCGTGCGTAGTAGGCCTGGTTCCCTTCCTTGGGCAGGATCGGACACACCCATTTGCCTTCTCTTATCATGACATCCAGCAAGGGCATGGCGAACATGCCTTTTTCATCCTTCAAGGCCGGTGACTTGAACCGGTTTTCCAGCTGTTCGTACAGTTCCGGCTTCACTTCCTTCAGATTGGTCTGGTTCACATTGAAGACGTTGTATGTCTTCATATAAGGGGTCACCTTGTAGTTCTCCTGCTCCTCCCTGCTGAGATGGCGGTACTGGTCCATGGTAATCTTCTTCCCGTTCTTGTCCTTGATGCTGAAGTTCCAATAGACCACCGGGAAGGAGTGTTCCCCCTTCAATACGTTCAGCCCCTTTTCCTTGGCTTGCATGAAGGTCATATAGACCGGCATGCCATACTGCTCCTTTTCCGTCAGTAAAAACAGCATAAAGGAATTGACCCCGTTGTAGTTCCTGCCATCGATGTTCTGTGGAAGTCCCCCACCCTTGGTGCTGAACCACGGCTGCTGCCAGTTATCCTCCACTTGTTGGATCTTTTCAATCATCAGTTCTGCAAAACGTTGCAGGGCTTTGTCACTTGCGGTATCCATAGGCTACTCATATAGATGGTTGTTTTCATAGTCCAACAGCCATTCCCGGGCTGTTTCGTCACTCAACTCGCGGTCCGAAGCAGCCATGGCTGCCTGATAGGCCGTTGCCAGTTCTTCCTGTGCCAGGAGAAACTGCAAATCGCTGACCGCTCCGTTTTGGTTCAGCTGAACCAGTTCGTCATAATCTTCTCTCATACGGTTGCGTTTTAGGGTGAATACTATAAATCATTGAAAGCCCGGCTTACGGTGTTGCCGATGGCTCTTGTGTTCTCCTTCAGGTGACTGGGTTTCGGCGTGCTGGCCAGCTTGACATCGCCCAGCGTCTTTCCCTGCTTTTCCAGACCGAATATCTTCTGCACGGCTATCAGGGTCTTGGGCTGTACTCCGGATTCTCGCATCAGCGCCAAGTCCTTATCTGTGATTTGATAACCGCTCCGGTGGATTTCCTGTATCGTGTGATAACGCTCTTCTAGGGCAGCTTCCACCAGCCTTCTGCTCTGTTTTTCATTCTCCGACAGTTCGTGCGTCTTGACTCCGAACAGCGTCCTGACTTCTTCGGTTTCCCGTTCGTCCAGTCCCAACGTCCGGGCCACTCCCTTCACATACTCCTCGCTGGGCTTGTAGCCCTCTTCCCGCAGCATCTCGATCTTCTCAAAGTCGCGCCGTCCCACCGCCTCCTTAAATTCGCTTTCCATATCCCGGCCTTGCGCGGGTTCCTGTCCGGCTTTCTGTTCCAGTCCGACGGGCTGCGCATCCAGCCGCTGCCGCATGGCCTGTATCATCTCGTGGGCCTTCTCGTTAGACACGCTCTGGATATTTTGGATCATCACGCCCTTCCGATCTTCCGTCAGCTGGATGTCGGCGATAAAGTAACCGTCCTTGCTGTGCAGCAGCTTGTTATCCAGCGAATGCCCGTTGGCCAGCAGATACTTGTCAGACTTGGTGAGCTTATAGCCTTCGTATTCATCTGTCTTGCCGATGACCTGGGGTATCTTCAGCTCCTGGTTGCTACGCACAATCACACTATTCAGGTCCCGGTCCACCTGCAGGAAGATGTCCTTGTCACGGATGCGGATCGGCACCACCTCCCCGGCCAGCAGCTGCTCCTTGTCCTTCTTGCTGAGCTTCTTTCCCAAAATCTTGTCCGGGATGACCAGCGATTCCTTCCGGTAAAAGACGGAAATACCGTCTGCATTAAACCGCAGCTTGCCCGGTCTGCCGTTGAGGTCCATCAGGTCTGACATCACTCCCTTCTCCAGCCTGGTTCCCTTCCCGTCGAGGATGTTCCCTTGCTGTTGGGCATATTCATAAAGGGCCTGTCCGGTATAGCTCACCTTGTTCTTGTGGTCGATGATGGTGAAGCCGTCCCTCTCCTCTCCTTTCAGGTTCTCCCACCGGATGATGCTGACCCCTTCCTTCTCCAGTCCCTTCAGATAGGCCGGATCATTGGCCCGGTCCTTGTCGAAGAAAGTGGCTACCCGCTCTTTCGAGGCTTCCCTTCCCGGTTCATCGTCGATCATACTGGCCCTTGCCCGGATTTCGCTCACACTCATGACCAGGTCTTCGTCCCCTTTCCGAAATCGGAAATGGCCGTCCCGGTATTCGGTTTCATAACCCAAAGACTGGGCGATGCCGCTGAATTGTCCGGCATTCTCAAAGTTGTAGGTCTCAAAAGCTTCTCTCAGTGTCATAGTCTCAGCGTTTATAAAGTGGTTCTGCAGATAGGATATATTCATTCAGTACGGCAAGTTTCATATGCCTGCCCCCGTTCTTTTCATACAGTTCGATTTCGAAGACCTTGTCGTCCGGAATGGTGAACTTGTTGAATCCGAGCACGAGCCGGTTGCTTCCCTTGCCCTTGATCTTCGTATGGAATTCATCCTGATAGATGGGCTCGATGGTGGTCTCCTGCTGGATGGCATTCTTCCGTTTCTTCTGGTCCCGTTCGAAGCATTTCACAAACTCGATGTCGTAGTCGATATACGAGTTGTTCTTCAGATCGAAGACAAAGAACATGTAGTCTTCATGCACATAGAGATTGGCCATCGACAGCTCAAACTTGTTCTCGATGATACCCAGGCTGTAGATGTTTCGCTTCTTCTTCTTGAGTTCCTGCAGGTGCCGGGCCATCTCCTCGCTGTTCACATCCACATGGGCGGTATAGGCACGCTGGTCATTGTAGTTGTAGGTAAAGACAGAGGTACTGCTCCGCTGGAGGGTAATGTGGTAGGTGTTCATCTTCCGATCAATGACAAACAGGTTCGAGGCGCTGACCGCATCCGGGGCCGTCGTGACCTTCAGCTGGTTGTTGTAGCTGCCCAGCGTAAAGGAGGCCTCGTTGCCCGGCGTTCCATAGACAATGTCAGCCGGAAAGAAAAACTCGGCCACATGCAGGTCGCTCACCTCCGCCCGGTAGTCGTGATGTTCCCATTGGTTCCTGTCTTCGTAGATATTGGGCTGCCCGTCCGTCTCTCCTGCCGGAAGGTAACGGATGTGGTATGTATAGACGCTTCCGTCGATACAGACCACCGTCAGGTTCGTTTCTTCTTCAAAGCCTTCGGTCTGTGCCGACAGCCGGATGACATGAGGGGCTTCCTCTACCCGACTGGCCATCACGAGATCCTTCTGGCCAATTTCGATGTCATTCACTTGCACCGGGAATACGATATGCTTGACACAGTCGAAGGAGACGTAGATGTCCTTCGGCTGGATGGCCTGCTGCTGGAGCTGTTTCTCCTGTGCCGACACAAGGAGCGAACACAGCAACAGGAGGATGAGGGTCAGTTCTTTTTTCATGGTCTTATGCTTTAAGGGTGACTGAAAAATGCAGTATAGAGGGTGATGCCCCACAGGAGGAGCACACAAAAGAGAAAAGAGAGGAGTAACGGTCTTATCTCCGCAAAGGCTTTACCGTCTTTGCGGGCCGCATAGATGCGGTAGCCGAAGAAGACGGCAGAAATCGCCAACAGGTAATTCAGGATGTCTATCATAACTTGTCGATTAAGGTTTGTAACGGATGGCTCTTGGCCGGTTCCTGCTGAGCCATTTCTTCATACAGCCGCTGCAGCTCGGCTTGCACGGCCTGCCGCTTCAGCTTCGATTCCTTGGTCTCTTCCTGGATGTACATCTGATAGTTCGCGTTCAGATGTACCTTCACCTGCGAGAGACTCATGTTCAGGATCTGCTTGGCTATCTGGGTGGTGGCGCTCACCACACTCGTCACCTCACTGGCCATGGTTCCGATGGATGACAGCGGCATGTCGATGTTCTGCACCAATCCCTGCTCCATCCGCTTGGCGGCACTGGCCTTCAGGTTGTTCGGCAGGTTCAGCCCTTCCATGGCATCGTTGTCATAGATGACGAACGATACGGGGTTGATGTTGTCCCCCACCTTCAGTCTGCTCACCACCACATCCAGCCGGCTGGCTCCCAAGGTAGCCACCCCGTAGAAGAGGGTGTTGGCCGGTATCTTCATGCCGGCTACGGTCACGTCCTCCAGCAGACGCATCCTGACGGTGCTTCCCGTCACCACCGTCTGGTCACCGTGAATGCAGGCCTTAAACAGGTTGCTGCTCACCGGCACGGCAGTCTGCTGCTTCCGCATCCGCTTCCCGTTTTCGGCCACATAGATGGGCTTGCTTTCCTCCAGGCTGTCCAACAAGGGACTGGACGGTTGCGCGGCGCTCTTCTTTTTCTTGTCCTCATCGTATTGGAGGATGCGCTTATACATCTCCTTGCGGTAACGCTCCGACTCGTCCAGGTCCTTGCGGATCCGGGCATTCTTCCGGGCCTCCCGGATAATCTCGTTCAGAGCTTCTTCGTCTTCCAGCCCGTCCAGCTGCTGGTCCAGCTGCTGTGCGAAACGTCCCTGCCGTCCGCCTCCATAGCCCGACATCACCTCGCTGTAAGGGTCGCCCTGCATTCTCCGGATACGTTCCAGCTTCCGTTCGTCATACTGCTCCTCCCGGTTGTGCAGGTCGAAATAGAAGTCCGAGCCTTTCACGTCCGATTCCTTCCGGATGCGTTCCTGTTCCTGCTTCTCCAACTGGTCCCGCTTATACGCTTCCAGCTTGTCGCCGGCCTTCTCCGACTCCTGGGCGGTAGGTTCAAAAAAGGCGGAAGCATCCTCTTTCTGCTGCGTCTCTTCGGGCTGTCCTGCATGGATGAAGAACACGTAGATAAACAGTAGGCCCAGAATGACGGGGATGCCCATCAGCAGCTTGTTCTTGTCCTTGAAGAGTTCATTCGCTTTCATGGTCTGTCGTTTTTGGGGTTACAGATTCTGTCAAAGTCTCATCGTCGGCATAGCCGCCTTGTTCCACGGGGGCCGAATAGTGTACAATCCAGTCCTCGATCTTGGCCCCGTGGGCGTTGTCCTCACTGCGTGACACATCGTAGATGGTAAATTCAGCCACGATTTCCCGGGAGATACTGCCCCGGGCCCGGTAGCCGGTCTGCGTGAAGGAGATTTTTCCGGTCGTAGGAATCGTTTGGGTATCAATCAGAATGTCCTTGATGCTCACGTCATACCGGATATTTTTCTGAATCAGCGAGTTCTGCATGTTCACGTCGTTATACTCGCTCAGCAGTTCCTTTCCCTTGTTTCCGATGAGGTTCAGCGCATACTTCACATGCTTTTCATAGGTGTTCTCGTCAAACGCATACCAGCTCTTGACAAAACTCTTCACATGGTTCATGTATTCATACTTGCGCATGGCCAGCGAAGGCACGGCACTGGCGGTATAGACTTCTCCTTTCCGGTCAATGACCAGTGCCTGGGCCTGGGCTTTTTCAATCTGTACAGACAGATAGATGAGACAGCTCACAAAGGCAAGGGTCAGCAGTACACAATAGCCGACGGAGAGGCGGATGGTCAGTCTGACTGCATCATCCGCAGACTTGAATTGGGTCAGGTTCATGGCTTACTTACTTTGGGTTATCGTTGATAAAGCTCTCTCCCACCGAAGCGGCTCCGCCCACGTTGGTCAGCTTGGCAGCTGCTCTGGCTCCGCCCAACAGGGCAACAGTGGCTGCCGTAGTCACAATCGACACGGCTTTCGAGATGATCTTGCCCGCATCGCTGTGTCCCACGATCTTCGAGGCAAGCCAGAAACAGCTGCAATAGGCTCCGATCAGCGCCAGGTCCATCCCCAGATACTGGAGCTGTGTGGTGGCTCCGTCCACCATGTCGGCACTGGGGGTGTAGATGGCTTTCAGGGTCTGCCACATGATCTGATTCAGGATATTGATGACCGTAAAGACCATACAGCTGGAGCAGAGGGTTCCGAACCAGACGTTCAGCTGCTTCTGAAAGACCGGCAGCATGCTGACGGCAAAGACAAAGGGTCCCAATATGACCAATATCTTGACAATCACCACGCCGATGCCCAGGATGACAATCTGGATGACTCCCACCAGCAGGGCGGCAAAGGCATGGATGACCAGCGTAACCAGGTTGATGGGATTCAGCAGCTGCACGATCTTCTCCACACTCGACCGCACGCCTTTCATCTCGTCCTCTTCTTCCTTCTTGTCCAGCTCGTGCTGCATGGCTCCGGTGGTATCGGCACCGTCCGCCACTTCGGATTCCAGCGCATGCTTGTCGTATTCGGCCAGCATCTCTCCCTGTTCGTCCGCCTGCCGGGTCATAAACTGGGCAAACTCCTCCGCCCGGCCGGAGGTCAGCGAAGTGGCTTCATTGATGACTTCCATCGTTCCGACGATAGTCTGCGCAATGGGCTTGTACAAGGTCAGACAGAACATCAGCACCAGGCAGCGGGCGATTTCCATCATGTCCGGAAACTTGTCTTCGTTCGGGGTCAGCAGCTGGCTGGCTCCATGATAAAGGTAGTTGTAGGCCATGTTGCAGATGAAGCAGATAACACCTACACCAAAGGCGATGACAGTCATCTTCGATACCAGTTCCATGGTCAGACCGTCCGTGATCTGGAGTCCCCAGAGAAAATTGTCTTGATTCATAAGGCTTCTAGTTTATGTGTCGGGTATAGGCGGCCAGACGTCCCTGGTAGTAGGTCTTGCGGTTGTGCCCTTTCAGGCTCTTGTAGATGACTACCGAACGGACCGATTCATTAAACTCTCTCATCTCTTCGGCGGCTTTCTCCACCGATGCCTTCACCTGTTCGATAAACAGCATTCTTCCTTCGGAGTTCATCGAAAAATAGCTGGTCACGGTGGCCACCTTAAACAGCAGGTCCGTACTCAGGCTCAGGTTGACGGTCACTCCCTGAAAGTTCAGAAACTTCAGACAGTTGTAGTTCGACCCCACGTTCATGTAGAAGCTGTAGTCGCTGCTCAGACAGGCTACGTCATCCAGCAGGTCAGCAAGGTCCTTGAGCGAACGCAGCTGCTTGAGCTGGTCAATCTTCTGCAAGCCGAGACGCAGCTTCTGGGCATCTATCATCTCGTTAATCTGGCTGATCCACTTTTTGACGTTGGTCACCCACTCCGTAGAGTTGACCACGGTATGCCCCGGGTCATGCACGACCCACTGGGCTTTCGTCTCCAGGCTGCTTCCGGTGAGCAGCACCAGAGCGAGGATAAAGGCTGTAAGGTACTTTTTCATAACAAAGGTCTTATAAGATGAATAACACGGTAAATATCACGCAGACAATCCAGGCCAGCAGGTAGCTCCGGGCATTCTCCTTCTTCATGGCCAGTGCCCATACCACAAAGACCAGGGCTACTCCCAGCAGGGCGGCGGCAATGCTGCCGGCCACCCCGTTGCTCTGGGTGTAGAGGTCACTGCTCCAAGCGGACAGTTGGGTCAATCCTTCAATAGCATCATCCATGGCGTTTCCTCCTTTCTTCCAGATACAGGTTGATGGCCGTATAGGTGGATCCGGTCTCGTTGAACAGCTGCTTCAACCGGACCACCGTCGATTGCCGCGAGTCAAAGGCAACGGCTGCAAAATCCGAAACTTCGTTCCGGAAGATGAAGGCATCGTTCGCCATCTTGATGAAGAACTCCCTCCAGCGGTCGGTCCGCTGCAGCGATTCAATCATATTGATTTCCTCATCGGTGATGGACAATACGGCTTGCACCTCCGGCAGGTTCTGCCGGTGCTCCGAGTGGTCCAGTATCACCTTCGTCGCACAGTTGATGATGATCGAATCCTTGATGCCTGACGGCATGTTTTTCAAGAAAAGGATGTTCTGCGCAGCCAGGGTGATGCTTCCCTCTTTCTTACGGAATGTGCGGTACAGATAGGCTATGAAGTCACCGAATTTCTCATCCTGCAGAAAGTCCAGCGCTTCGTCGATAATCAGTTCCTTCATGATGCCCTGGCGCTTCTTGATCTTGTCCACAATCATCTGCAGGGTGATGATGACTACCAGCGGAAAGTATTCCTTCTTCGAGGCATCTTCCATATCGAAGGCTATCAGCCGGTCATGTACGATGTCCACGTTCTCCTTCGCATTGAGCAGGAAGCTCAGCTCACCGGTGCAGTAGGGTTCCAGCAGCAGGATGAGCTCCTCGATCTCAAACTTCTGCTTCTCAAACTCACTCATCCGCCGGCTGAACACTTCCTTCAGATAGAGGCGGTAGGTCTTCATGTCCGGAAAGATGCGTTCGTGCTTCTCCCCTACCGACGAGTTGTTCACATAGTCATAGAACCCGACAATGGATTTCCGGAGGATGGCCGTCTCCGCCGGCACCATCTGTTCCCGGGCCTTCCAGATGTAGCTGATGATGGCTACGATGGTCTTGATCTGGTCATCCGCAGACTCGGCATCCGAGGTGTCGATATACAGGTATCTGCCGTTCTTGTCCCGGTCACAGAGGAAGGGATTGAAAGCAAACTTCTTCTGTTCCGTAGAGTCAAAATATTTTCCCCGGTTCAAGGCGATCATCGAACGGTAAGACCCACCGATGTCGATGATCATCACGTCCCGTCCCAGCTCATAGCTCTGCAGGATGTAGTTGTTCAGCCAGAAGGACTTTCCACTGCCGGAAGGACCGATGACAATCCGGTTCTTGTTGTTCAGGGTCGGATAGTCCCACAGGTTGATCTTGACTGGCGTGCCGAACCGGTCGTTGTAGATATGCCCCTTGGCATCCGACAGATACATGCCTTCCTTCTGCAGGTAGCAGATGGCCTGCTTGGTGGTATTCACAAAGCCCCGGTAGTTTGAACGGGCGTTGCCGGGGATGTTCGTAAAGAACAGGTTGCAGAGTTCGGCATTCTCCACATAGCAGCTGCTCTGGTTCATGAAGCTGTACCCTTGCTGGGCCAGGGCTATCTTCCGCATCAAGGAGGTGTGGTCCGTATCGTTCAGGATGACATTGAAAGCGGTATAGGCCGTCTGATAGTCAAACTTCGTGATTTCGTTGCAGAAGGCTTCCTGCTCCCGCTGCTTCTCCGCTGCCGGCGGATAGAAGTTGGTGATGTAGTTGAGTGCATCCTTCTCCGCTCCGATGGCGGTCACGGTGGCATCCGGATCCGTAATCTCGATCACCACATTCACGATGTGGTTGAACGGAAGTCCCAGTCCCAGCGGATAGAGCATCGAGCATTTGCTCTTGATGTTGTCGGGTATCTCAATCCGGCCTCCGAAGGCTTTCGATTTGCCCGTATGGGGCAGGTTGAGTTCCTTCAGATGTTCCCCCTCGTTCGTCAGCGAAAGCATGGCTACATACTGCTGCCCGACCTTCATTGTTCCATCTTTGCTGATGGCCATGGGGTTGACGGTTTTTCGGGTGGCATCCGTTTCCGGCTTTTCATAAGACAGGTTGATGTAATCATAGATGGCGTTGTTGAGTTCCACATCGCTCATCTTCTTGATTTCAAACTGTTGGATGGAGGCTAGCCCGTTCTCGAAGTTCATCAGAGAGGCTTCCATTTCCTTCAGCCGTTGCGGATAGTCCTTATACGGCTGCTTGAAAGGGAAGTACTGCTTCCGCAGCAGCGAAGTGGAAGTGGCGCTTTTCCGGAGCTTTCCCGTCCGGTTCCCGTTGGTGAACGTCACATACAGGTTGGAGTAGCTGTTCAGGATTTCTTTTCCGTCAAAGTGCCGGTTGTTCTCGACTATCAGCGAATTGGTCGAATATTCCGTGTTCCGGTATTCGTCCGTATAGTAGAAATTCTGCTGATGTACCACCGTCCCGGCAGGAAGCATCTTCAGCAGCGCTTCCATCCTTTCGTGTATGTAGAGTGCATCACCTTCCGATAGGGTGAACACCTCCGGCAGAAACAGCCGATACCCGACCGTGATGTCCCCGTTGCCGTTGATGATCGCATCCCCGGTGATGGTCTGGATGGGCAGCACATCCCCCAGATCCACCGACCGGTCCGTCAGCTCCACTTCGCTCTGCCGGCTGTAGATCAGGACAACGACCAAGGCCAACAGTCCGATCAAAAGGGTGATAAGTAAGATGATTCCAATCATGGGCTTCTTTGCAGGATAAATTTGAAAATCTGTTTTTTGTCTCTAATCTGGCACGGTGTCGCGCTTCGCACACTGATACCGGTCAGATAATCCGGATTGCCGGCTTTATGCTCTTTTTTCAGTGTTCCAAACAATACTCCGGAAAGTCCTAGGATACTTGATATAATCCCTATGATGATGATGGGATGCAGCTGCTTGAAGATGCTGAAAATGATAATCAAAGCCACCACCAGCATAAAGACGGCGAATTGCCCGGACGACAAGCCGAAAAACTTAATCGGCTTGTTGATCTTCCGCATGGTGCGCATAGCCGTTCCCTCCCTAGATGATGAGGAAAGCTACCATGATGACCACTACAGCGATGATCCACCCCAGCAGGTATTCCTTGGCGTGGGGGTTGTTGGTGGCCAGCGAATAGATGACAAAGACGAGGGCAATGCCCAAGACGGCTGCCAGGATATACTTGGCCACATCGAGGATGGTATCGGCTCCTTCCTTCGCCTTGTCCGTTACCTCAGAAAGACTGCTGATTTTCAGCCCGCTCTGGGCTTCCACTACCTGGACTGTTCCCAACAGCATGAAGAAGACCATCAGCGTAAAGATGGCTCTGCTGTGTTGGCTCACGAAGTTTCTTGCTCTCTCTTGGGTCTTTTCTAATGTTTTCATGGTTTTCAATATTTGGGGTTATACATTGATCTTTTCCAGGTCTTTCCAGTCCACTTCCTTATAGCGGATGAAGTGGGGAGGTTCCTGCGCCTCCTTTCCGACTTTCCCTCCGGTGTAGTAGAAGGTTCTTCCGTTGTGAAACAGGTCAGCCAGTTTCTCGACCACTTCCTCCTCCACCACATCCGACTGAAAGATGATGTTGATGACCGGTGTCGTAGAAGCTGCAGGAGCTCCATCTCCCTTCTTTTCACCCTTTGGCTGGCCGGTCTTCTGTTCTGCCTTGGCTGTGGGCTTGTTGCAGTACCACCAGGCGAATCCAGCTGCGAGTCCGGCCAATAGCAGGACATCCGCAAATCCTCCTAAATCAGCTGCCATATCAGTAACCAGGTTATCAGTGCAACAAGATAGGTAATGATGGCTTCCTTGGTTCGTTCGTGGTTGCTGATCAGCTTTTTAAGTACGGCCAGACCGGCACACACAAAGCCTACGCCAATCAAGGTAGTCCCTATTTCACGATACAGGGCTATCAGGCCAGATACATCCGTACTGGCTAAAATGACTAAAGATTCCATAAGATGAAAGGGATTGGATTAGTATAGCAAAAACTTGATGCCGACATTCCAGACCGTGTTCCAGTCTTCTACAGACAAGGGGTTCCAGCATTGCTGCACACGCCCCAACAGGGCGATACGCGGGGCTACGAAGACTTCCAGTTCGGTTTCCAGCTTCGGTCCGACGATAAAAGTGTATTTTTCGTCAGGCCGCTTGTCAAACTCGCAACCGATAAAGGCTCCCAGACCTACGTTCCAATAAATGGATTTCAGGTTCGTGACAATCGTATAGTAATAACCTCCGTCCAGATGCAGGTCCCATGCCTTTTTATCAGCCCATTCGGTTTCTGGCGGTGCAGGTGTTTCCGGAACTGCCGGTGCATTCCGCGTGGTGGCAGGTGCAGAAGATGTAGCCGGAATCGTGGCCGGATCCGACTGTTGGGGTATGGCGTAATCGTAGGGCTTTTCCAAATAGCTGATACCGGCTTTCCAATAGCTCTTGCGGTTGACATACTTCGAAAACGACAGGTTGCCGTAGTGCGCATAATCGCCAAAGATGTTGCTGCCGTAGTTCAGCTCCAGAGCAGAGATGTTTTTGTAGTGGCGTTGCGCGTAGGTGTCGATACTGCCTGCTATCAGCAGGAAAAATATGACTGTTACAAGATTCCGGTCCATGGTTTATCACTTGATTACGGGTTAATATTAGGTTTTTCTTTGTTTCACCTTTTTGTATCCATATGAAAGCAAAAAGGTGAATTTTGTGTCTTCTTCTACTCCAAACATATAGATTATATACGAAACTGCAAACTTTCTGACACAATAAAAACAGCATCTTGCGCATAACTTAATCTACATTAAAAAATGCACATGATTCTCATTCCATCATCTGGTCATAACTGCTTCTTCGTTCCTGGGGTTTTGAGGACTAGAGGGCATAAAGCTTTTACAGGCAAAAATCGATACACGAAGACCGGATCTTCTTTTATGTTAAAAGTTACGGAGATTATTTACTTCCTCCGTAACTTTTAACATGTTTTATTCGTTTCCTTTCGCAAGTAGTTGTACCTTTGCATGCATAATATGAGACAAATGGATAAAAGTGCAATCATCGATACGCTACAAGAGCAGGGAGGCTTCATAACCACAGGTGAAGTGAAAAGCCGCGGTGAATACGAACAGCTCCGCCGTGCCGCAGAAGCCGGAACGGTCATGCGGCTTCGTAAGGGTATCTATGCAGAATGTTCAGCCTTGGCAAACAACATGATAGATGTAGAACGTATAGTTCCACACGGGATCCTTTGCCTATATAGTGCATTTGCCTATTATGGCCTTTCTACGCAAGTGCCTTCCGCTACTTGCATTGCCATAGAAGCCAAGCGAAAGGTGCGTCTGCCTGATTATCCTCCCATAGACCTCTATTACTGGAAGAAGGAGAATCTGGAGTTTGGCATCATCCCAAAGAACATATCGGGATATGACGTACTCATTACCGACAGAGAGCGAACCGTTTGCGATGCGGTGAAATACCGAAACAAGATCGGACTTGACGTATGCGGTGAAGTGATAGACAGCTACCTCAAAATAGTGGACCGAAACATTTCACTACTCCATGAATATGCTCAAAAACTTAGAGTAAAAAATATATTGACAAAATATCTGGAAACAAGACTATGACGAAGAATATAGGAAAATCCATCAGGACACGCTTGCTGAACCTTGCCAAAGAAGAGAAACAAGAGTACATGAAGGTATTGGTGAGATACTTGCATGAGCGCTTGCTGTTTCGTATCTCCGCAAGCCCTTACAAATGCCATTTTCTGCTGAAAGGCAGTTCGCTGCTGTTTGCGTTGGATGGGTTCAAGGCTCGTCCCACTATTGACATCGATTTGTTGGGAGAGCGGATCAGCAATGACAGAGAAAACCTGAAAGAGGTATTCCAAAAAGTATGTGGCATCGAATGCGATGAAGATGGGGTCACATTTGATGCAGCTTCGCTTGAACTGGAGCCGATAGCCGTAGAAAAGAAATATCCTGGCACCTGTGTCAAAGTGGTGGCTCACCTGGATACGATAGTACAACAGGTATCTGTTGACATAGGGTTTGGTGATGTCGTAACACCCTATCCCCTATCTTTAGACTATCCGCTGCTGCTGCCGGATGTCCCGGCTGTAGAACTGTATGCCTACTCATTGGAAACATTGATAGCGGAAAAATTCCACGCTATGGTTGACCGAGACGAAAGCAACAGTCGCATGAAGGACTTCTTCGATGTGTACCAGTTGTTTACCTACCACGAAATCGATCGGATACTCCTGGCCGAAGCCATTGCCAGTACATTCAAAAACAGAAATACGCCTTATAGAGAGCATCTTGCTCTTTTCACAGACGAATTTGCAAAAGATACAGTGCGCAATACGGCATGGAAGGCTTTCCTGAAAAAGATACGGTGGAAAGAGCAGATAGATTTTTCGGTTGTGATGAAATGCATCAAAGAAAACCTGCAAGTATATTGGAAGAAAGAAGCATTGCAAAACGAACTGTAAGCTAAAATGTTAGATACTTCGGGACAGCAATGTCCCCTCTCTTTCTTCACACCTCCGGTGCTCCTCCATTCAAGCATGAATGGCTCACAATATATTTCCAAAAGAACCGCTGCAACTTTCCAGTTGGAAATGACTGGTCGGTTGCAGCGGTTCCTGCTAAGAGAGAATATGTCTTATCGGAAATTACGGCGAATGTTGCTCAGCGTTTGGGGAGTGATGTTCAGATAACTGGCCACACTTTTCTGCGGACAGTTCTGCAGGATCCATCGTTCGTGGTTAAACAGATAGACGAATTTAGCCTTGGCATCACAGGTGCGCATCATCTGTTTTCTGTCCGCATCACGCCTCCAGGCTCTTTCATAAATCAGGTTGCTGAAGTGGTTGAAATTGATGGATGTTCGATACAGGTAATCTACATGGTCCTTATGCATTCTCCAAATCTTGCTGTTTGTTACTGCCGTTATATCAAAAACGGATCGGCTGACTCCATCACAATTTCCGCAAACCATATTCAATCCATCGATAAACCGGTGAACGATTTCTCTTTCCTTCCCTTTTTCATCCTGGTCTGTAATGCTGCACTGAAGTATTCCGCTTTCCACGAAATACAGGTATTCAAGCTGTTCATCCCTATGAACCAAGAATCCATTCCGCTTGAGTTCAATCACTTCGGTATATCTTTCGATGTATAGGATCTCTTCCTCTTTAAAGAAGATGCTGTATTCTTTGAATAGTTCACCCAACACCCTTCGGCTAATGTAGTTGTTTCTCATTTAGGTTAATTAGGTTTTTGTGTGTGAATAAAAAACGGACGCCTTATATTAGATAAGACATCCGTTTGCAAATATATATTTTGACTTAAATTCCGGTTATTTTCTTATAATCTTTTCATAAATCAGCTATAAAATTATCATTTAGTAACCTTTTACCGTTTGTCACTTAAAATAAGTCTTATTGATGTTGTATTTCACATCGGCATCCGGAAACTGCTCATACAGCGCTTCACGGAAGAGTTCCAGATACGTTCCCTCGATCTGCTCATAGATAAACTTCGTGGGTACAGCAAACACCAGCAGGTTTCCTTCCACATCCACCAGCTTGATAAAGGAGAAGAACTGTCTGTATGCCAATGCATCCCGTTGTCTGATGGCATCCAACACTTTCTCAAACTTCGCCAATTCCGAAGCGATACGATCCTGCTTGTCTGCCGGATTCTCCTGCGGCTCTTCCTGCTTCGGTTCCTCTTCCTTCACCTCCTCGCAGACAGGCTGATGAGCCTTGACAAAGTTCTTCAGACAGACCAGCACATAACCCTTGGGGTTCTGTGGCTTATATTTGGCCTCTTTCTCCTTGAGTGTCAGGATTTCCTGTTCCAGTGCCGGTAGCATCTCATCCACCCAGCTGTCCGTCATAAACTTCAGGTCATTGTCCGTATAGCCGTATTCCTTCTTCAGGTGGTCCAAGACAGAGTTTACATCCTTCTGCACCTGTCCCTTTTCCAGCAGCTGCTTGCCCATTTCGCTCATCTTGATCGTAAACTTGATTTCATCGGGCGTTCCGCGCTTGCGCGTGGTCCTGTAGATGGGTTCGTAGTCAAACGAGATGTCAATCAGATTCTTTTCCAACAGCTTGTCCATTTCCTTCTTGACCGGATTCAGCACCTTCTGACAGAATTCCCAATACGACGGATAGATTTCATCCTTTACCGCGTTGTTCTTCCGGTCGTAGCGCAACAGCCCGAGATACTCCTTAAATTCGATGTAGTCCACCGTCTTGGTCTTGTAGTTCCGCCACCGTTCCAGGTAGATATATACCCGGGGCGTACGCTTCTTCTTACAGAACTGCGCGATGGTGGCAATGTGGTTCACATAGCCATGGCTCATGTCGAAGACATCCGACAGGTTCTTCGTCAGCATCGTGACGGAAATGATTCCCTTTCTCCGTTTGCCGCCCTTATAGGCATAGGGGTTTCCATTCACGTCATCGCTGTTCGTAGGGATAACAATGCGGCTGAACAGGTTGATGTACACCCGGTTGGCCAGCTTCTTGTTTTCATATACCGGATAAGACATGCTCATCTTCATCAGGTTTTCACAGGCCGACTCCAGCTTGTCATACATATCGCTCCGGATGCCCAAGTCGGACAGGTCCAGATCGATAGTGATGGCTTCCCTGGCCATTTCATCATTCGAAAAAAGGGTGAGCTGCTTTCCCCCGCCCTGGCTCTTGCAGTTGCGCAACAGATACTCCTCGATGCGTTCCTGGATGGCTTTGGACAAGGCTATGATGATGTTCATCTGCATCAGTGTAAAGTCACCGCTGATCATCGAATAGATGACCGGCTGCTTGATCCATTTCACGTCAGCCAACTCCGCAATCAGCCCGTTGTCGCTCTGCATTAACTGGTTTACTTTCTTCCTTCCCATAGCATGTGTTCTTATCGGTTGCAAAAATAAGACTTATATTCGGTTTATCTATCTGTTCACTTAATTTATTAACGAATTTTAATGCTACTATAATTTATTGAAATTCAATTATTTATATAATTAATACGCGCTGTATTATTGTCAGTTAGGTGGATAGTCATTGCAGTTTAGGTGGTTTTGGGCTGATGCAGCTCATCAAGTGTTGACCTTTTGGGTGGATAAATCATATCCTGTCCCTAGATGATGGATTATATGTTGACCTTTTAGGTGGAATATGAACTGAATACGAGGGATTTTTGCTGAAGATGGACTTTTGGGGTAGATTTGCTGCTCATGTACAACCTTTTCTACGAATGTTGACCTTTTAGGTGGAACGAGAATCCAGCTTGCAATTCGTTTATCGGGTGTTGACCTTTTGGGTGGTTCATTCATTCGTTCGGATGAAGCAAATTAATAACGCCCAATCTTGGCAAGCTAGGTGGACCCATCCGATAAACCAGGAAATATGGGTAAATTCCAAATCAAAGTGTTGACCTTTTAGGTGGAAAGTGTTGGTCTTTTGGGTGGAAAGTGTTGGTCTTTTGGATGGAAAGTGTTGGTCTTTTGGGTGGAAAGTGTTGGTCTTTTGGGTGGAAAGTGTTGGTCTTTTAGGTGGTTTTCTGCTTGCAAGAAACTATCGTTCAAAGAGTTATCGCATCCTATATATCATTATCTTAATACTATCGTATTTATATATCAAGAACCGATCGACTGTTTTAAATATTAATTAATCAATCAATACAAAAATAGTAAAGTGATAGAATAATAGAATATAGGAGTTAGCAATCGATTGATAATGAATATCTAGGAAGCACTTTTCCACCTAAAAGGTAAGGAGCTTCCACCAATTTGGTAAACACTTTCCACCAGAAAGGTAAGGAGTTTCCACCAATTTAGTAAACACTTTCCACCAGAAAGGTAAGGACTGCCTTTTAGGTGGGTGCTGATACCACCAAAAAACGGAAAATTGGCTGTTTTTTATGTTGAACAGCACAAATTTCCGTATATTGGGGCGGGTGGCTTCGAACTTTCAATTTCGTTCTGCCATTCGAAACGTGACGGGATCCATCCCCTTATCTAAATCCGTCTGTCGATTCCTCAGCAAAAAGGGATGAGTGCCATCAAAGTTGCATCCATCCCTTTTTCCGAACGTACAGGCCTTTGGGTTACAAGCTCATGTATTTTTTGAGTAATGCTTGGATTTCCTTCGTATGCTGGTTCAGGATGTCATCGAGGATATTGGTGGCAATCACGTTCATACCCACTCCTGTTGCGATGGAGATTTTTTTCAGCTTGCTGTGAGCTTCGTTCGAGATACGGATGACTTCCCCGTTCTTCACCTTGTTGTCGATCAGGTAGTCAGCGAATTTCTTCTCCCCTACCTTCTCTTTTTCTTTCTCTTCCTTTGCCTCCAGCTTTTCCCCTTGGGGTGCTTCAGGAGTTTTTTTTTCCACCGGATCTGGTTCTGACTTCGCGGTTGCCTCTATCGCCGGCTTTTCTTCCGCAGCTTTTTCTTCCACGTTTTCCTTCACAGGTTTCTCCGATACGGGTGAAGTGTTCTCAGCCACGTTGTTGATGCTTTGGATTTCCTGTTCCTTTCTCTGTGCGCTCTGCTGCAAGAGCTTTTTCATTGCGTCTGATCCTGCCATGGCATTATGATTCTAAATGGTTACTGATTAATTCCAATACTTCTTCGCAAAAGGCATCGCAAGGATGCTGGTATTTCTTCATCAGCGTGGTCACGTTCCGCTGAAAGTCCACCCTGGAGTCCTTCACATAGTTGTTCAGCAGCTCAAAGGGAAGGGCATCCTTGGTCTTCATGATTTCCTTAAATTCGAGCACATTGGGCATGACCCGGTTCATGACACCCCGTACCGTCGTTTTTAAGCCCAATTCTGCGCGTTTCTGGATGATGTCCTTATACACCTCTTCGTAGAATCTCAAAGTGGGCAGCAAATCGGTCTGGTTCGGCTCAAACGGCATGATCACCACATCGATGAAGTGCAGCGTCTCGATTACCCCGTTCTGCTTCAGGTTGCCCGGGAAGTCCACCAGGATGATGTCGAAGTTCTCCTTCAGAAAGTCCAGCTGGTTGATGAACTCGGATGAGCCGATGTTGATGACCTCGTATTCGCTGGATTTGTCCGCACCTTCTTCCGCTTCGTTGTCGCGCATCCTTCCGATGGTATTCTGCATGTCGTCAATATCCACGACGGCAATGCTCAGCCCCTCGCTGTTTTCTGACAATGATTTCACATAACCCGCAAACAGGGCGGTCAAGGTGGATTTCCCTACCCCACCCTTCGGATTCTCAAATGAAACGGTGATCCCCGGTAATATCTGTCCCATAATTCTTCGTTTTTTGATTGATGCCACAAAGATACGAATTAATTTCATACTTACATACATTCGCGCGATATTTATTACTCACTTTCAGACGAAATTACGTATGTACGTAAGAAAGAACTTTTAAACGTTTGTAATAACGTATGTATATATGTAAGCAAGTACATATAGTCTTAATAACGTACATACGAACGTAAGAAAGCACGTTCGTATGTACACATGTACACATATTCACTAAGAACTTTGTTTCTCTTGTTCTTGTGCGCGTGTTTACTTATGTACATGTGTTCTCTGTTTCTTCTGTTCCTGTGCACATCTGCATACGGTCCCGCATCCGATGGCATGCTGCTTCACGGCCTTGGCAGGCGCACGTGTGTGCGGTTCCTTGTGTTTATGTGTAACCGAGTACATGTGCACATGAGTGCGTATGCTCATGTGTACACATGTTCTTTTTTAATCCAGATTCATAAATGCAGAGAAAACCACTTCGGCTGTATCAACCTATGCGATAGTTGATTATATTTGTAACGCAAGGTATGTTTTTGTGGGTACAAAAACCCTTGCGACAGCCGAGCTGCCGGTAATATTCATTTCACTCACATATAATCGTTATGATGGAGAATAGAACAGTAACCATAAAAATCAGGCTGACAGAGTCAGAGAAGCAGATGCTGTTGTCACGGGCAAAGGCTGATGGGAAATCCGTCTCGGCCTATATCCGTGAGTCCTCTCTAAAAGGTAGATGTATATCTAAAACGGATATACAAATTGTCTATGAGCTTCGCAAGATCGGGGCCAACATCAACCAGTTGGTGAAGTATGTTCACTTGCTTCCGGTGGATGAAAACATAGCGTATGCATTGAAAAGAATCCATGAATACATGGATGAATTGGAAACCATCAAGAAGAAACTTTTATGATAGCAGAGATACAACCTTCCTTCGCTTCACACACTGCATTGTCGCGTAAAGTGGAGTATCATCTGGGCAAAATTGATGAAGGAAATGCGCGGGTGCTATACACATCCACAGGCTCAGACCTGGCTTCTTTCCCCGGGGATATGCGTCTGGTTTCGCAGTTGAATGACCGGGTCAAGCTGCCCTATTCGGAGATTACCTTGAGTCTTTATCCCGGAGAGAATCTGACCGATGAACAGTGGTTGTCGCTGTCTCACGAATACCTCCGTGAGATGGGGTATGAACATGCCTGCTATGCGGTCATCCTCAATTCAGACAAGGCGCATTCGCATGTCCATATTCTGACCACCACCATCGATGAAGACGGCAAGCGTATATCGTCATCCAACAATTATGCCCGGTCAGAGAAGATTTCCCGGGCACTGGAGGAGTCCTACGGTCTCCGACCGCTGGATCCTGCGTATGGCCGGAGAACCTCCCTGGGTGAAAACCAGTACCGGCAGTACTATCTCAACGAAGCGCTCCTAAAGGCGCTCCGCAGCTACAGTCACAAGGACAAGATTCGCGAATGGCTCCAGTCATTCGAAGCGGTTGCAAAGCTGGGCAAGCCATGGCAGAGCTTGCGGCTGACCAATGCCGAATGGCAGCAGCTGCTGGGGGAGGAAGCCTACCGGACCCTCTTCGACCGGTTGGACAAGGGCGGCTTTTTCAAGACGCTTTATAAAGACGAACTGCTGTCCAAGCTGGACCGTCTCTACGACGAGTCAGACAGCACGTCCATGTTCCGCTCCAAGCTAGAAGCCGAGGGGCTCTACATGCGGCTGATCACCCAGAAGGACAAGTCCTATTATGTGTATGGTATCAAGGATACAGGCTTCTACCTGAAAGATACCTCCCTTCCGTTGAGGTATCGTTTCGGTGAACTGTCTTTTGACCGGAATGGGATGAGCCTCGATGAGCAGAAACACTACCTCTACGACCATGTGTTCCTGGCCTTAAACAAGGCTGCCTCCTACGAGGAGTTCAAGACTGCACTGGCGGCAGACGGCATCCGGCTGCAGGAGCACCTGAATGCCAAGGGCATCTACGGCTTGTCGTACTATATAGACGGCTTGGAGGATCCCCATATCTTCAAGGCTTCAGACATATCCCGTAAACTGACCTACAAGGCCATCCGTGAGCATTTCCAGGATCAGGCCAAGACGGATTTCGAAAAATCCGGTAGGGTAGGGGAGTTCCAGGAACGGGTGGCACGCGAAGAAGCCTACATCGAAGGGCGCAGTTCCTACATCCCCCTTCCGGATCTGGCCGGTGGCGGCAAGCGCACCAAAGACGAGGATGAATTGGATATTCCCAAAAAGCGGAAGAAGAAACCAAACAAGAATATCGACTTTACCATCTAAAACCTGATAACCTATGATGAATTACCGTACCGTTTTGCGTGATTTCTCACCCGTCGAATGGGGAGATTTTCTGATGAGATTTGAGATCAACCGGCGCAGCTATGTGCTGTTTTCCTCAGAGCAAGGGAAGATATCCTGCCTCGAACTGATGTACTTTACAGAGTTGGATCCCCTGCAGCTCTCCGTGCTTTTGGGTATAAAAGTGGAATCGGAATCGATGGATGAGTTCGTCTTCCGAGCCACCTGTTCCAGAAACAGGCTGATAGACTACCTGTTCGACGTGAAGGCCGGTGGCGGCTCCGTCAAGCAGAAGCATGTTTCCGGCTGGAAGGCTTACCTGATGACCGATGTGGTCCGTGAAGACAAGGTTCGAAACATCTGTCAGTTCAATATCGAAACCAAGGAGTCGTTGCTGGCCTTCGACAACCGCTGCTGCGCGGCCGGTGTCCGTTTCGGTGAGAAAGGGAAGCTCATCCATTTCTGTTGGGATCCGACCCTCTTCTTTGCCATAGACAGAGGCGGCGAACGGGATGCACCGGCTTATCTGCTAGCTTCAGACAGCCCGGTGGTCGAGGCATTTGCACTCCGGAAAATAGGGGAGTGCTTCGGCAAGGAGCTTCCGCCAGACCGGCAGATAGCCATCCATGTGGGTAGTACGCCGTATGAAGCGCTTTCGCTGATGGCGTGTTACGTCTGTTCAGTCCAGCCGGCCATGAACATCCGTCTGGAGAGGAGAGGGGGAATAATCGTCATGGAGGTCATCGGTTGGAATCCACTGGCATTCTCCAATTTCGTTGCTTCACTCAATGTAGAAGTGAGAAACCGGTGTGGCATCGACCAGCAGAGCAAGTTCGCTCCGTTCCTGCTGCAGTCCCAGTTCCAGAAAACTTTTCTGACATTTCCGGATGTAGAGGTATTCCTGACAGTCTTTCTGCATCAATATCTTTCTGCATTGAAATTGCCAGAAATTCACTTGATGTAGTGGATATGGTGAGATTATTGGGATAATAAGGTTAAAAAGGATAAATACATTATTTTGGAAAGCTTTGTATATTGATAATTGATACAGGCAGGTGCAGCTTTTATAGTGTGCCTTTTATAAGTCTAATTCATAGAGAACAAACCTATTTCAAAGAATTAGGCCATATCGGAGCAATCTGTTATCTTAGTACAACAAAATACCTAGCTAAGTTTCGACCGCACGATCTGAATACAAAATGAGATGGTAGGTCTTTTGACCCAACCATCTCATTTGATTATGTTCGTGATATATTGATACTAAAGCAAGGATAATGCATTTATAATATAGGTGAAATACTTGCTTTAGTATATCTATATAAAACATAATAATATCGGAACGTCTTTGATGCTCTATTAGCTATATTTATACTCACCACCACAATTGTCACACTTTGCTGTTCCATCGCAGAACGTATTCACATCATTACTGCCGCAGTAGGGGCATGAAAACATTTTTCCATGTGTATAGGCTCCTGTTCTTCCCTGAGTCTCAGATGATGCAAATGCATCTCTGATGAATGTGAATTCAATATTCTCGCTATTGAAAAGTCTATATAAGTGAGATTTAAATCCATAGGGTATTATAACATTTTTCAGAGAATTGCATTCTTGAAAAGCTGATGAATCTATGGTGCGTATACTCGTTGGTATGTATAAATACTCTAACTGCTTACATCCCAGGAATGCGGATTTTGGCAATTCTTTTAACCCTGTATCAAGCTTTACTTTGGTTAAAGCGCATCCCTTGAAACAAGCCACTTCCATTTCTTCTATACTATCCTGGAAATTTACGGTACTTAAACTCTCGCAATCCATAAAAGCCCTTGCTTCAATCTTCTTTATTGTTGGTGGCAGAATAACTTCTCTGAGATTCTTACAATTACTGAAAGAGGAAGTGCGTATCGTCGTTATTGAAGTATTTCGAAGGTCGATGGAAGCTAAGCTATTTCTTCCATTAAATCCATTTCCTAATTCCTTTACGGTTGAAGGCAGAATGACGTTAACTTCTGTTTCACCTGTTCCCATAAAACAATAAGCCTCACTCTTTTCGCGATTATATAGTATACCTCCTTCTATGCAAAAATCATCTCCCACATTCTGTAGTTTACAGCACCCCTTGAATGTATCGCAGTCAAATACTAAATCCTTGTTCCCTATTCTAACTTCTTCTAGACTGCTGCAATCAAGAAATGTAGCTTCAAGTTCTGAAATCGTTTCAGGTATATTTATTGTTTCTAGTGCACTGCACTTTCTAAAAGCAGCACTTCCAATTTTTTTTAGATTCATGGGAAGTTCAATCTTTCTCAAATGATTTGTCCCCATGAATGCATAAGCCGGTATCTCTGTCATATTACTAGGTAATATGATTTCTTCAATATAGCTATTATACTTCACCCGAACAGTAATTACGCTATTGGGGAGAATTAATTTTTTGCATTTGAAACCTGTCTCATTCTGGTTTAACATTTGATAGTAACGTTCATCAATGTATAATTGGGTAACTGTATAGCTATCTCCATCTACTTCAATTGTTTCAGGTATCTCAATTGTGTCTGGGCAATTACCATGAATAGCTAAGATGCAGACCTCCTTCTTTCCTTCTTTATTAATCGTATATTTATATTCCATGATATTTTTTTTATTAGGTTTCTACCAATAATCTACAACATAAAATGAAGGGCAATATAGAAAGTTGAAGAGGAGAGACCGGCCCTTTCGATGGCATCGCGATATAAGGATGTCATACAGTTGAGAGCTTTGGATGACTGCTCATCCGCAACATGGTATTTATGAACCCACCCCCGTTCATTCAGTATGTCCATAAAGTCGTTGTCCTCCTTGTCCTTGTGCATGGATTCCCATAGAGGGGGGTACGACAGATCCTGCAGTATGTCCTTCAGGCGGGGGTAGTCATCAATCGCTATATCGTCGATAGGCTGACCTGCCGCCTGTCTCTCATACAGAAGTTGTGCAGTCGTGAGGTTTTCCAAAACCTTTTCTGCAAGCGTCGTTGGAAATGCCACAGCGATGCTGTCGAAGGTTTGTCCACAAGACGAAATGACAGATGAAATCACTTCGATGTTTTCATCTACATACACCCCTTTCCGGTATCTGTTGATAATTTGTCTGGGGGTAAGGTGCTTCTTATTGTTTGGTTCGTCTTTCATTTTCTGTTTTGGCTTTACAATGATAAAACAGTAACGGTATACTGGCGGCTTCAAATACGTTGTCCCGGAGGATGGGCAAGATGCTCTTGTCGGTGAAGATGGTCCGGCAGATGTCACAGTTGTGGCGGGTATGCCAATTGAACTTCTGGCCGGTCTTCTTCTTCACGAATGCTAACACGTCTTGCGGACCTTCCGTGTAGAGCCATATTTTCAGCACATCCTCGAAAGCCCGCTCATAGATGGTCTGGATGGGTTCCTGATGAATATTACCGAGTCTCATCTGCGGTATATGGCAGACACCGATGCCACAACAGGCATAGATTTCGCCATAGGGATTGATGATGATATCCTCGAAGAGGTGTTTGCAGGGTGTTTTCTCTTCGGAATCCATAAGCCGCATTTTGAAATGTCTTGACTTTTTACCATTGTTGTCATACTCCATCCAATAGGGGGGTAGAGATTTGCAGTTTGTACTGGCTTACCAGTTCCTTCACTTCCTCATCCGCATTCAGCTCCCGGATGATTTCTGTGTGCAGTAGTTGGTTCTCTACCCTCAATTCGTTGACAATGCCCAGGCGGGCAGCTGCAACGGCTGCATGGCGGACATTCATCCAGGGCACATACCGGTTATGGTCTTCACCGGTACTGAAACAGGCTGAAGTGAGTCCTTTGTTCTTCAATCGCTTCAGCGTGCGGTATGCCTTGTCATAGTCGGTGGCCCAATAGGCATTGCTGACTATGCTTGCATTCAGACCTTTGCTTTGGGCATAGGAGATAATCTTGTCCACCTCTTTTCCCAAAAGCATACACTCTCCTCCGGTCAGACAAAGTTTCGTGATGCTGTAGGGATAGGCCTCCAGGCTTTTGTCCACATAGACCTTCATTTCCTCAAATGTCATGCTGCGTCCTTGTTTCGGATTGCATCCGAAACAGCAGTTGTCACAGGCTGCTGTACACCGTAGCGTAGCCAGCAGAGTGATACCGGATGGTTTGATGGGTGTGATGTGCATAGTGTTCTCATTCCGTTTTGGTGATGTCTGCCGGGTTCAGCAAAAAAGTGCCGCTCATAACATATTATGTATGGCACTTTCTTACTTTCTATTTTAATTTTACTTTTCCAGATCAGACGCTTTTGGGTATGAAGAACTACTATCAGCTGCATACGATGCATAATTCTCCTCTTCCATCACATAGGTATGGTCTCTTGTCAGCCCTTCCATTTCAGTGATGTTGATCAGAGTCGCATAGAGATACATGGCCATGACCATGTGCAGCCCTACGTTCACTTCTTCATCCGCAGCGACCGGTGCGTTGTGGCTTTCTTCATTCCGCTGTGCATGAACGAATTCATAATACACCTTCATCATCGCCAGTTTCGGGTCTCCCGTAAAATGCAGCCGGTTGACATGGGTAGCTTTGGCAGCATCGAGGAATTGTACAAAACTACCGTCCGCCTTGATAAGTTCAGTTTGATTGCTCATATAGTAAATCTTCTTCATATAAGCTTCAAACCGGCCTAAAATCTGCTGCAGCCAATCCTGCTTGTCTTCCTCCCTTCCCTGGGTTCTATAAATCAGATTGATGGTTCGTTTGATCTTCTTGATGCCATCCAAAGAAGAGATGGTAGGCGTATCAAGCACCTTGAAGAACCATTCGATTCCTTCTTCCAGCGGACGGAAACGAACCCCACAGAGTTCCTTGAAGTCTGCCGCGAATTCTTCGAGCAGTTTTTCCGAAAGTATCTGCTCGTTGATTTCCGGATTGAGCTGTTCCTGCAGCCGCATGAGAATCAGGTTATCCAGCTGCGCCTGGATAGACGGTTGCGACAGATACCGGCGCTGCATCTCACTGCTGTTGGCCGTGATGATGCCCAGTTCAGTTGAGATATTGTCATGGATCACCTGCATCTGCGTTTCCTCGTCATTGTTCAGCATCGAGTCACGCACTTCATCGTTCTCCTGCAGCTTGGTTACCACCTGTCGGATCTGCTGGCGTACCGTATCCGGGTCTCCCCATTCAATGTCACCGAACACCAGGTTGAAGTCATCCACGATGCGCTCCAGCGTTTCCATATTGGGATCCTGTCCGCCTGTGCCGGCATCCCCCACCGGAATGGGATCCACCGTGGCATTCACGTTCTCCAGCTTGATTTTCCGGTCTTCCCCTCTCACCACCCGGTACTTGTCGAAGTCCACCAGGTCGAGCAATCCTTCGGTCCAGTCCTCCTTACCAATCTTGGGCAGTTTGCGCAGCAGGAAGTGGAAGAAGGTGTTCTTCTTTTCCCAGTCGATGCGCTGGATATCCATCAGTGCCGTGAGGAATTCATAGAGACGGACAAACTGCTTCATGGCCGACTTCACTTCAATCTGCTGGTTGTTGTCGTCCGAATCAGACAGTTCCTTGAATCGCTGAACGCAAACATCCAGTATCGGGTCAATCTCTTCCCGGGGGGCTCCGCTCCAGTATTTCTGGTTAAAGAGATCCACCTCTTCTTCCTCGTAAATCATCGACTGGTCGCAGATGGCCAGCTTGTCACTCAGTTTGTTCACGTCCGTTTCGTGACTCAGGATGGTCTTCTTATAGTAGCGCTGAAAATCCTCCTGAATATCTTCGGCCTTGTTCACAAAATCCAACACATAGGTTTCCTCCTTCAGCGGGTGGCAGCGGTTCAGTCGGCTCAGCGTCTGCACCGTCTTCACATCCTTCAGCGGCTTGTCCACATACATAGTATGCAGCAGCGGTTCGTCGTAGCCGGTCTGAAACTTGTCCGCCACAATCAGAAAGCGGTAGGCCCCGCTCCGGAAAGTCTTCTCGATGGCCGACGAAGGAAAGCCGTTCAGATCAGCTTCACACACCTGCTTTCCGCCATACTCCTTGGTTCCGCTGAAGGCAATGATGGGCTTATACGGGCTGTTCCGTTTGGCCAACAGCTCCTTGATGGTATAGTAGTAGTCAATGGCCCGGAGAATCCCGTTGCAGATGACCATACACCGGGCTTCACCGCCCATCTTGTGCGCCACATTCTCATGAAAATGCTCCACCATGATCCGTGCCTTCTTCGCCACGGTTTCCGGCCGGCTTTCCACCCATACCCGCAGTTTCTTGGCCGCCTGGTCCTTGTCGAATTCGGGGTTCGCTTCCGTCGATTTAATGATCTTGTAGAAGCTGTCGTAAGTCGTATAATGCTCCAATACATCCATGATGAAACCCTCCTCGATAGCCTGGCGCATCGAATAGGTATGGAAAGCCTTGTGCCCCGTTTCCCCGTTTGCATTCGTATAGGGGATGCCGAACATCTCCAGTGTCTTGTTCTTGGGGGTAGCCGTGAAGGCATAGAAGTTGGTGTTCTTGGCCATCATACGTCCCGCCACCACATATTCCAGCAGTTCGTTCAATCCGTCTTCATTGTCTTCCAGATTCACGTCCTTGTGGCCATAGCCGGAGAGCACCCGGTTCAAGGCACTTTGCATCGAGCCGCTCTGGCTGGAGTGTGCTTCGTCGATAATCACGGCAAACTGTCTTTCGGCGAGTTCCTTGCCCAAAGTCTGCAGGATGAACGGAAATTTGCAGATGGTGCTGACGATGATCTTCTTGCCTCCCGATAGCGCCGTCTTCAGGGCCTCACTGTCGTCGGCCCACTGCACGATGCTCTTGTTGTTGCAGAACGCCCGGATGTTGTCGCGGATCTGCTTGTCCAGGTTCACCCGGTCGGTCACCACGATGATGCTTTCAAAGCGTGGAGTGAGTCCGTCTGCCTGCTTCATATTCACCAGTTGGAAAGCCAGCCAGGTGATGGAGTTGCTCTTTCCCGATCCGGCGGAGTGTTGAATCAGATAACGCTTTCCGCCTTCATGGGCAACCGTATCAGCCAACAGTGCCCGCACCGCTTCCAGCTGATGGTAGCGGGGCCAGATACACTTTTCCTTGATCTTGCCCGTTTCGGCATCCTTTTCCCGGATCACCTGTGCATAGTTCTCCAAGATGTCGCTCAGCCGTTCCTTCTGCAAGATGTCTTCCCACAGGTAAGCCGTCTTCAACCCGCTCTCGTTCGGTGGGTTTCCCGCCCCGTCGTCCACTCCTTTGTTGAAGGGCAGGAACCACGATTCCGGTCCGGCGAGCGCCGTACACATCTTCACTTCGGCATCATCCACCGCAAAGTGTACGGCACACCGCTTGGGCATATAGAGCAAGTCCTTCGGATTGCGGTCTGTTTTATATTGTCTCACTGCACAATCCACATTCTGACACGACAGCTGGTTCTTCAGTTCCAGCGTGATGATAGGCAATCCGTTCAGCATCAGCACGATGTCCGGTCGTGTCTGGAGATACCGGAGCTGACGGACTACCGTCCACCGGTTCTGTCCGTAGGCAATAGCAGCCTGCACATTGCCGGCAGTAGGAATCGGATAATAAAGATCGAAGGTCGTAGCATTGTGCTCCATGCCGTGGCGCAGCACATCCACCACGCCTCTCAGGGTAATCTGGTTGCGCAACCGCTCCAGGAACTTCCTCGTGTTAGCCGGACTGTCGTAGATACGGGCGCGTGTCACCTTATCCATCTGCGTATGTTGCAGAAAGGCTTTCAGCATCGTTTCATCCACGCAGAATTCCGGATTGAAGTCCTTGCTTTCGCCTTTCATCCAGCGGGAGCTTTCCGCTCGTTCGCCTTTTTCATCAATTAGGTAAGCTTCGATGGTAGCTTCCAATTCTTTTTCTGAAGTATCTGTTGCCATAGTATGATTTAAAAAAGAGTCCTATTACTTAGTCATTGCCTTTGTTTATTTTCTTCTTTTTCTATTATTTTGTGTACTTTATCAACCTCCCTTAGTGAAGGCATAATTTCAGGGTCTATCCATGTAAGAAAATCACTGATTATCGAATACATACACTTTACATAAGAAAAATCGCATTTTCTGTTTACAAAACATATAGGTTCGTTATGATTGATGCGATTGCGCAGTTCACGAACCTGCACTATAATGTCATTAATCTCCTTGCGTCCATATCCGGAAGGCAACTTTTTAAAAATCCGACAGGGTACACCAGCCAAAAGCGCATAGTGATGCGTTTCATAAAAACTGTTCCAAAAGCCCAAAGTTTGTTCGGCTATGACTCTGCCAGTTGTAATCCTAACACCCCGATCGGAAATTTTCTTTTCAGCCTTCATAACCTCTTTCAATAGATAGTCATTGGTAACTTTTCTTTTTGTCCGTTTGTTTGTATAGGTCAGAGAAGGGGCAGTCATGAATCCGGTCTTCTGGTTGATAATCCAGTTGCCATCGGAGAAATGATGCGCCAGCGCATAATGCAATTGGTTACGCAATATGACCTCAAATGAAGACAATAAAGGATGAAACGCCTGTGCTATCTTTATATTGGCATAATAGAGTATGACCGCCTTGTTTTTGTTGCGGTTGGTTGCCCTGTAATATTTGGAAATCCTTGAATTAGAATATAATCTGACTACTTTTTTATATTTCATTTTGCATATTCAAATAGAATCCGTATCTTTGCATCGTAATGCTTGGTAAAGCCTCTGTTTTCAAAACACGTAACCAAGTTAAGGATATACCCGTTCATTAAGAACGGGTTTTTTCGTTCATGGCTATCCTGTTTCTTTTACCATACAAAAATAATGAAAAAAGGAGGTCATGGAAAATGTTTCAAGTCATTTTTAATATTTTAGGTGTATCAAATCTCTTTTCGAGATAAGGAATACTCCATACGCATCCTCATGCACCACGGCTAACTTGTTCGGTACTTGTACGGTGTGCTTTATGTTGTTTTATTTAATGCTTTGTATCATAGAAAATTATACTCACCGATCATGTTTAAAATCTTACGTTCCCAGCATTCTGTTTTATTGGGTTGTAATATTTATTGTTTTTCCATCTTCTGATATTCATCTTTGGTCATAATTCCTTCTTTCGCTTCTTCTGTATTATCAGCATCCTTAAAAAAGATCCAATGAATGATGGGATTTCCTCCATATACCGAAGAATACGCTTGTTGAAAAATCCATCCTCTTTGTACCATATAATTGGCTGGATCTACCATACTATTGAATTTTATTTCTTCTCCATTCTCATCAACAAACTTAAGTTTACTACTTAAATCTCCCCACATATTGTATGAAGCTTTTGTTCCAAAATCAAAAATTATTTTCAGACCAGAGGAAAGTTCTTTTTCTATCCCCTTAACTTCACAATAATATCTCTGCTTAGCATAAATATGTCCTGTTAATGACATGAAGCAAAAGAACAACAACCATTTGCTGAACGCACATCTCATATGTTTCATATCTGTTTTGTAGTTCAATACTTCGGTAATTTTTTACCGAAAAAATAAAAGTTAAACAATAGAACCGGCAGAAGCTGGTTCGAAGACACTAAAGAGGTCATTGAATTGTTTTCAAAAACGAATAATTAAGCATGAAGAAATATGCTGATAAAAGTGTGCTAACATGCTGGTAATAAATGAAAAAGTATTGCATGATTCGTTGGTTTAGTAAATTAAAAGTCTCTCAACGCTTCTGATTATGACTAAAGAATCACTCCTTATGCAATACCAATCTGAGTGCCTGTCGGCTTTCAAATCAGCCAACGAATATACACAATCCTTTTGAAAAGACCTTTATAGATGCAATGAAATTATTCATGGCTATCCTAGATCGTATAAATTTCCTCCAATTGGGCAGGCATGACTGTTTTTCGGAACAGACCTACCGTAACCTTTTTGAGCATGAAACATTCGATTAGTTTGCGTATTCGGGATTAACCCAGACATGCCAGTTATTGATAAACTTTTCAAAGAGCTCATTTTATTTATTGTTAGAGCCGCTTAGATTTGGCTAATTTTTAACGAACTTGACCATCTACCGTTAGGTTTTTCCAATTTTCGAATGACAATCCTACGCGTTTGGGATTTGTTTGGTCGTGATTGGAGATATAATATTCACGTATTGTTGCTCCATCTTCACGGAAGGAATAACGTCCAGAAGCAAATTTGAGCGTTACAGGCTCTCCTTCGATGCACTCGGATTGCATCTTGTTCAAAATCCTTTGAATAAGTGGAGAAGCATTTCTCTCTGTATCAGGTATTAAACCGAAATCGGTTACGTTATAAACTTTTTGCCCGAACAATAGAGAAAACACGCCACAAAAAGTAGCTGTCAACAGTAGTTTTCTTCTTATATTCATTGTATCTTTTTGTTGTTGAAAATCACACACGACATTGAAAAAATAAAGTCAATGACGTGTGTGATCAATTTATGCAAAGAGAGATGACCCTATTATACTATTGTAATAGGACTGATTTCGTGTTTCTTGTATTCTTACGAACTTTACGAAGTATGTTTTGTAGCTCATAGACTTTAGCAGGATATTTCTCAGCAAGATTTTCACGTTCTTCGGGGTCATCTTTTAGATTGTACAACTGAGGGCTGCTCAGATTACCTGTTTCTACTTTAGGTCCCCATGTGATCATAGAAGGTCCATCGCTAGGCTCAATATATTTCCAATCTTTAGTTCGTACAGAAAGGACGCGAGATGCTGCCTGTTCTGTTATCCAAGGACGATCTGTATGGTCAGTGCCTAGCAGATTTTCTAAACGATTTTGACTATCAGGGGCACTTCCTTTAGGAAGTTTTGCATTTACCAAAGCACCCAAAGAAGCTATCCAGTCGATTTGTGATAACAAAACATCCGATTCCTTTCCTTCCTTGATTCGTTTTGGCCAGTGAACGATGAGAGGTACTGTAGTTCCTCCTTCAAAAGCGCTGTACTTGTTACCACGCCATGGACCAGAAGGTTTGTGACCGTTCAGCAGCTCTTCGGCCTGGTCGGCATAACCATCGTCTACAATGGCACCGTTGTCGCTCGAAAGGATAATCAATGTATTGTCGGCAATGCCCAACTTTTCCAAGGTATCCATCAACTGACCTACCGCCCAATCGAACTGTAGGATGGCTTCACCGCGCAATCCCATGTTGGTCTTTCCACGAAAGCGCGGGTGTGGGAAACGCGGCACGTGAACGTCATTCGTAGCATAATACATGAAGAACGGTTCGTTCTGGTGCTGCTTGATGAATTCGATGGCATGCGCCGTGATGGAATCTGCAATGTTTTCATCCTTCCACAATGCCTTGCCTCCCCCTTTCATGTAACCGATACGGCCGATACCGTTCACGATGGACTGGTTATGCCCGTGGCTCGATTTCAGGTTGTAAAGCAGTTCGGGATTGTTCTTGCCGGTAGGTTCACCGGGGAAATTCTTTTTATAGCTCACCTCGATGGGAGCTGAAGGGTCGTAGTTGGCCACCTTGCCATCTTCGATGAACACACATGGCACACGGTCGGCTGTAGCCGCCATGATGTAATGGTAGTCGAAGCCGATATCGCCCAGATGAGCAGCCAGCGGTGCATTCCAATCCTGCTTGCCCGTTTCGTCACCCAAGCCCAAGTGCCACTTGCCAATGGCACTAGTCTTGTAACCGGCATTCTTGAATACATCGGCTATTGTGTACTGCTCGGGGCGGACAATCATGCCCACATCGCCCGGAGCTACATCGGTGTCGGGACGGCGCCAAGCATATTCACCCGTTAAAATAGAGTAACGCGAGGGCGTACTGGTTGCTGCAACGGCATGCGCATTGGTAAAACGGATTCCCTCGACTGCCAGGCGATTTACATTCGGGGTTTCTACGTTTTTGGCTCCATAGCACTGCAGATCGCCATAGCCCAGGTCATCGGCTAAAATGATAATGACATTCGGCTGTTCGCGTTGATTCACCGGTTTGTTGATTTTCGGTTCTTCAGCATGAATTTGCATGGTGCCGAGCAAAGTCGGCACCATGAGACTATATCCAATATAAGATTTCATCGTAACAAGTTTATTGTTGTGTTAATCACGTAAGTTTGGATTGACATTTTGCTCTGACAGTGGGATTGGCCACTGATAATCCTGCGGATTACGGAAATCACGACGACCCACGTACCAGCGGAAGTTTCCGGTCGGGTCAATGTGTTTGCTACTATTCTGATATGTCTTTGAATCAGGATAAGGAGCACCCCATATTTCTCCTACCAATATTTCATGGGCAACATTCCAACGGAGCAAGTCCCAATAACGAATACCTTCATAGGCCAGTTCTATCCGGCGTTCATTGCGCAGACGTTCACGCAATTTGGAGGGATTGGTTTCTGTCACTGCGGGCATGTGAACATCTGAACGGGCACGAACAGCGTTGATGGTCAAGTCCAGCAGGGACTGGTCGATTGTCTTTCCACTTTCAATCATACACTCCAAATAGCTTAGCAAAACTTCGGCATAACGTACAATAGGAGTGACAGCGCTGTAACTTTGCAAATCATTGATTGGGTTTTCGTCGAAGTATTTACGCCACATGAAACCTGTGCGGGATGCTTCAGAAGAGTAGTCCAATCGTTCTTTCTTGGATGCTTCATAATCGGGATGCATACGATATTCCATTCCCATAAACTTCGCGCCATTATAGTAAATAGTATAATCTAGTCGCGGATCTCGGTTTTCACCTAAGTTTTTGGGGTTGTATCGCGGATCATCATAACTGAACGGAGTTCCATCGGTAAATTCATAGGATTCGAACAAACCAGCCGAAGGATTCGACAAACTCCATCCGCCATCCTTGGCTGAAAGGATATGCTGCGGGAAACCACAACCGAAGTAGTTTTCAAGGTAGGAAATATAGAAGATATTTTCCTTATTCCCTACACCCGTGGTTGGTTCAAACAATTCACTATACGAAGAATGAATGCTGTTGTCGCCATAATCTATAATTTCTTTGTAAGCAGCTGCTGCATTCTCCCACTGCTGCATTAACATGTAGGTTCTTCCTAGGAAAGCCAAGGCTGCCTGACGGCAGGCACGTCCGGCTTCGCTGCTCTTGATGTCACGAAAACGAGGCAAATCAGCAGCAGCTTCCTTCAACTCCACAGCACACCAATCCAAGATATGAGCTTGGGTTTCTTTTTCTACGTTGTTTGCTTCTTCACCCGTCAGCACGCGAGTCACTAAAGGAATATCCTTGAAATAGCTGGCCAGGTATTGGTAATGAGCAGCACGCAAAAAACGGGCTTCAGCCACCATCCGGGCTTTCGAGGCGCTGGCTGGTGTTTTTTCGATTTCTTCTAGAAAGCGGTTGCACAAACCGATACGTTTATAAGCATGACTCCAATAGTTTTTGATGAAATTGTTGGTGTTGTCGAGTTTTCCACTGGAAATCTTGAAAAATGGGTTGTTTTCACCGCGTCGGTCAAAAGCATTGTCGCTAAGATGTTCCATAAACAGCAATCCATGATAAGACCAGAAATCGGATACCATGTATTCCAAGCCGTTGGTGATGTCACCACGGTACAATGAAGTTAATGCCAGTTCAGCATTCTTTCCGTCATCCCAAAAGTTTTCCTCCGATAAATCAGTCAGCGGAAAGCGCTCCAAGTCGCATGACTGTAAAGAAAAAGAACTCAAAATGGCTGCAAAAGCCAAGTATTTCAAATGTTTCATAAGTTATCAGAATTTTAAGTTTAAGCCCAAAGTATAAGTTGACATTGTAGGATAGTAGTAACCATCATTATTGGTGTTTTCAGGATCCCATCCTTTTCGGTAGCCCTTGAATGTAAGCGGGTTGTCAAGCGATACATAAATACGCATACCGCTGGAACCGAATTTTTTGGTCAGTGATTCATGAAGTGTGTAACCTACTTGTATGTTACGTACCTTCAAATAAGAAGCGTTCAGAATCCAGTAATCAGAAGTCAAGGTATTGATACTGCCTACATTTGACATGATTTCCAAACGCGGATAATCGGGATAACGGTTTTCAGGCTGTACGTTCCAGCAATTCTCCATTTGCCACTTTTGGATATTGCCCTCTTGAAAAAATGCATAACCGGCATAGTTGGAAAGCATTCCTTTTACACCTGCAACACCTTGTAACAGGACATTGAAATCAAAACCCTTGTAGTCACCTCCAAGGCTCAGTCAAAAAGTATATTTCGGGATACGTGATCCTAAATAAGTGCGGTCGTCAGGAGTTACCTTGCCGTCACCAGTAATATCCACATAACGCAAGTCACCGGCTTTGGCACCTTTGGCAATGCTGCTTTGGTCATACCATTCGCTAACTTCTTCATCAGTCAGAAATACACCGTCTGTTTTGTAACCATAGAACATCTGCATCGGATAGCCGATAAACAGGTCAGTTCCGTTACCTACCATGCCATTGTTCTGTTTCACATTACCCATACCGAGGGTTAATACCTTATTCTTGATGATTGAGAAGTTACCGTTTACATGGTAATGGAACTTGCCGATGTTATTTTGATGACCGATTTCAAATTCCAAACCGCGGTTTTCCAATGCACCGGTATTCACCTGCGAAATAGCCAAGCCGAAAATGGAAGAGTAGCTGGCCGCTGGTTTATACAGAACATCCGTCGTCTTTCGGTAGAAGTAAGTCGCATTGAAAGTGAGTTTGTTGTTAAAGAATGCCGATTCAAAACCAAAGTCCATGGTGCGTGTACGTTCCCATTTCAAGGTAGGGTCTACAAAGGTAGTTACCGCAGCACCTTGGGTATAGATACCTCCAAAGACATAGTTTTGTTTTTCTCCTAAAGTATAAACTGACTGGTAAGGATAGTTACCAATATTATTGTTACCCAATACACCGTATGAAGCCTTCAGTTTCAGGTTGTTGATAAATGAAAGGTCTTCGTTTTCTTTCCAAAACGCTTCTTCTGACAGGCGCCATCCCAAAGCTACAGAAGGAAAGAATCCGTATTTGCTGTCAGTCGGGAAGCGAGAAGAACCGTCGTAACGCATGGTGGTTTCAAATAGATAGCGTTGGTCGTAGTTGTAGGTAAGACGACCAAAGATTGACTGAATAGCCCAATCATAACCGCCACCTCCATTGGTCTGTCCGTCAGAACCACCGGCATCCAAGAATGGAACTTCGTCTGATGGGAGATTGTGACGAGCACCTGATAAATTACGTTCGTTTTGGTCTTCCCATGTATAACCAACTAAAGCCGACAGGAGGTGATTTTCTACTGTTTTTTTCTGAATGCCAAGGCGCTCAGCTATCTCTTCATTGGAAAGATCTTGCTCTCGGCTCATACGATATATTTCGCGACGCTTGGCAGGCATATGTTCAACTACTAATTGGATATAAAGCTGTAAATCCTTCTGTACAAGCTCATCATGAGGAGTTCTTTCGAATGTCATTTCAGGCAACCATCCGTCATCAGTCTGCAGTAATGCATGATGCTTTGCCATGAATGACCCTATGCTATGCTTGGTTATCATGAACAAATACGCGTCAAAGTTATGTACATCTGAGAACTTATCTCGTTTTTCCCAAAGTCTAATAAAGACCATCTGTGCCAAATCATTGGCGTCTTCCTTGTTCTTAACGAATCCCTGAATAAATACTCTGACTTTAGGATAATACATACGAAACAATTTACGGAAAGCGTCATGACTGCCCAATGCAAACTCTTCTATAACTGCAGTGGGCAAACTATCCATGATTCAAGCTAAATTTCAAAGGTAATAATAAAGTTAGAATGTAAAATGTATCTTTCATATATTCAAAAGTTTTTCCATAATACCATTTTCAGGTTTCCCATCGATTAATCTATATCCATAGGCTTTCCCATAGTGTCCTTTGGGTTTTACCCTTGTTACCATGTAGGAAAGATGATACCAATCATTTCTTCTTACAATGAAAGGAGTTCCTTTACCTAAAAATCGCCAAATATCAAATATATTCTCACTATTCATTATCATAGCTTTTGATGTTTCTAAAATTAAAAATTAGTCGTTCGTTACTTTCACTTTTCCGGTCACTACGTCGCTGATCAGACGCTGCTTATATTCCTTCAGCTTCTCTATCTGAGAACGTTCCACTTGGCAGAGCTGGTTGATGTTAGCGACTTTTGCTTCAATGTAGGTAACGATTTCTTGTTGCTCGGCAAGGGGAGGAACAGGAATTTGTATATTTCGCATCTCACTATACCTTGTAGTCCATAAATCAGCGACTATTCCCCTGCCATTTCGATAAAATTCTTCTATATAGTTATGACTTCTAAATAGATAGTGAACATATTCTTGAAGGATATTAAATGGTCGTAATACAATGTTAATTAAAGATACGGATCCATCTAAAGGAGAAATACCACATGATCCTTTTCTATCAGAACGAGAATTGACAACAAAATCTCCTTTTAATACTTGCTTTCTATTGTTTCCGTTATCTGTTTTACAAGCATCTTCTAGTTGTGGAACTATTCCAATTTTTGCGACAGATAAGGCTTGGAAGTCTTTGTCAGAAACCTTAACTCTTCTTTCTTTGAAGTGAGAACGGATTTTATTCACTTTCCAATGCTCCGGAATCATCCCAATCCACTTCACTCCCGATTCCTTCATCGGCACGTTTTTATGGATGCCGCGCGTAACCGCCTCTGCAATGATGGTTTGCTTCAATTCTTCCAATGCGGCAATCTTCTTTTCTGCAATGGAAATGTATTCATCTATCTTAGCTACTTTGGTGTCTAAGTAGGTGACGATGGCTTCTTGCTCGGGGAGAGGAGGCTCAAAAAATGGTATATTCTTAAGAGCTATAGGAGATAAATCCCATTGATCAACCCGTATTCCTTTAGAATATTGAGTAAAGAATGGGATATAAGCTTTGCACCTTATAGCATTGCTAAAGAAATCCTTATAAGGAAATTTTAATTTACATACGTAGTATGCTGGACTTACAATTCCTTCAAAATTTGATACTCCATATGAACCTTGCCAGGATTTCATTTTGTTTATTGCAAAATCACCTATTCTAACAAGTTTATATCCACTTAAATCATCAGGAATGTAGTTGTGATTCTCTTCTTTTGATTCTGTGTTTCTTACTATAACACCAGATTCTCGGGTCACGGAAAGTAGTTGCTTATCCGGGTGATTCTTTTCAGAATACATAGAAAGATATGCTCTCAAACGCATAATTTTCCAATGTCCCGGAATCTCCCCAATCCACTTGACACCACTATCCTTATATTCACTATATCGCTTCATGCTCAATCCTCCAAAATAGCATTCAACAAACCATCCGTCATGGCTTCCAGTTCACGTATTTCCGCAGCAATGGCATCACGAGAGCGCAGCTCCACCGGCTTGTAGAAATACTTCGTAAACGACAGTTCATAGCCGATGACCGTCTTGTCTTCATCCACAAATGCATCGGGTGCATAGGGTAACACTTCATTCTCCATAAAGGCTTCTATGCCGCCGGGGTACAGCAAAGGAATCTGTTCCGTGTCGCGCAGGTTCGGATCCACTTCGCCCTTCACCACGACAGCCGTAGAATCTGCTTCCGTAATCAGCGGACGCAGTTTCTTCAACAGGGCAGCTTTCAGTCCCAGTGCCTTTGCATACTGGTTCCAGTCGTTCAATGGAATTGACGGAGACACCGCCTTCATCGCTTCTTGGCAAGTGGCAATTTCCGCCTCTTTCAGTTTACCTGCCGTCAAGTCCCCGTTCGGGTTGACACGCAAACGCAGCGGACGTTCCACCGTTACCTGCCAGTATCCGAATTCCCGGTTGTCGAAAATCTTGCTCTGCTCGTTCTCCTCAAAGTTCATCAGCAAGTCCACAATCGCCTGTCGGTTATCCTCGTTGGTCTCACAGTTCTTGTTGCCTAAGTTCTTGCGCAGCGGAGTCTTGATGGCCGTTGCGTCAATCAGCTGCACCTTCCCTCTGCGGCGAGCTTCCTTGCGGTTCGTCACCATCCATACAAAGGTACCGATACCCGTATTGTAGAACATATTCTCCGGCATGGCAATGATCGCCTCCAGCAGGTCATTCTCGATGATGTAACGGCGCAGGTTGCTCTCACCGCCGTCCGCATTTCCCGTAAACAGCGACGACCCGTTGTGGATTTCCACGATGCGCGTGCCCTGTTCATCGTCCATCATGCGGCTCACGTTGTTGGCTAAGAAGAGCATCTGCGGGTCCCCGATACCCGGCACAAAGCTCACCTCTTTTCCGCCTATCTTTCCGTAGAAGCGCGAGTCAGAAATTTTGCTTTTATCCGTGCCGCAGCCCATTTCCTCCAAATCCGCTTTCCAAGGCGTACCGAAGGGAGGATTTGAGATGCAGAAATGGAACTTCTTGCCCGGATGACCGTCGTGGCTGAGGGTGCTGTCGTTGGCAAACCGCATCCGGCTGATGCCATTCTGGCGATAGGTAAAACTGGTGGCATTGCCGGACAGCATCAAATCCGCCTTGCAGGTGGCAAAGGTTTCCGGCTGCAGTTCCTGACCGAAGAGTTCGGTCGTCCAGCGCTTGTGATATTTCGCAGAAAGCTCCTCGATGCGTTCCTGGGCAATCGACAGAATACCTCCGGTACCGCAAGCTCCGTCATAGATGCTGTAGCGCTGGTTCTTGAGGGTCGGAGCTACCGGCAGAATGGCCAAATCGGCCAGCAGGCTGACGTAGTCGCGGGGTGTATAGTGTTCTCCGGCTTCCGTCACGCTGAAGTCTTCATTGAATTTCCGGAGCAGTTCTTCAAACAGCGTACCCATGGTGTGGTTGTCCAGTGCCGGCAGCTTTTCGCGCAGCTCTTCCTGTCCTGTTTCTTCGTTCAGCACCGTTTCCATCACCGGAGCGGAACCTAAGTTGATGTTCTCGTCCGTCATCTTCTCGATCAGCAGTCCCAACCGACCGGCTGCAGACAGCTTCTCCACATAATGGCGCAGGTCAAACTTGCTGATGATGTCCTGCACATGCGTGCTGAATCCGTCGAGGTAGGCCTCGAAGTTCTGGCGCAAGCGCGTGTTGTCCGTTTCCGAGCGCAGCATCTTCATGGTGAAGGCGGAGGTGTTGTAGAACGGATAGCCGGTGAGCTGACAGAGCTGCTGCTCCTGACTCTCTTCGGGCATCATCTTAAATTCTTCGGCCCGGCTGAAGTTCAGCACCGTTTCCTTCGTAGGCTCCAGCAGGAGGTCGAGGCGTCGCAACACAATGAAAGGCAACGTGATTTTCTTGTAATCTCCTTTTTCGAAGGCCTGCACCAGCACATCGTTGGCGATGTTGAACAGGAAGGAGAACAGGCGGCTATATTGAACTTGGTTCATATTGTATATTTAATTTTCAGGTTCTATAAATTCTTTGGCGAAGTAAAGATAGTCACATTTATCTGATTTATTGATGACTACGTTCTTTAAAATGACTTTTTTGTTTTTTAAACTCTCACATAAGTGTTTGTTACACAAAACGCTACAGTCTCCGTAGAATACATTGTTCTTATCGTCGAGCTGCAGTATGACTTCTTTTCCTTCGTATTGAGCCGGATTCAAATAGGTGCAGGTCTTGAAATCATCTTTGTTATGCTCATATTTTTCGATGGTTTCCTTCAGCCATAAAATGATATCACATAGAATCATACAGAGTCCGAACAAGACATAGTGTGATTTTCCTGTCCGGAACTGGTCTTCTATTATCTCTTTCTCGGCATCGGTAATGTCCACGGTATGTGAGTGGATATTGCCAAGTTCCAGGATGTTTTTGATACCGTTTTCAATTATAGGTGTGGCCAACCTATCATTTTTAGATCCGTATCGTACTTGGGCTATTTCGGCTGGCTTTCCTGCCAGATACAAAGAACACTGGTTCAGATTGATCTTGCCTTTTTCCTGGCATTTGTCGGGTATCAGACCTGCATGGATGGCTGCCCTAAACAGATGCTCTAAAATTTGTCTGAGTCGTGTGTAAAAATACAAAGGCTTAAAATCCTTGTGCTTTTCTCTGAAATGAAGGGCTGCCAATATATTGGTCAGATCTTCCTGTGCAGCCTGCTTGTCTATGCCTTCCAGCGAGTTGATGGCTCTGAAAACATCGGCATGCAGGCTTGTTCTGATCCGTACTTCATCCGAAATAGAAGCAATCAATTTGACTCTATTGAACAGTTCCCCTCTGTCAGTGGCTTTGCTATAATATTTCTTATGGGTCTTTTCTGTCCATCCAGCATCCCACTGCATTCTTTCCTTGTTGATGAGATCGTTTAGAGGACCACATTCAGATCCTCCGGCAGACAATATAAACCAAGGTACAGTCCTTCCCTTCTCAGACGCGTGTCTGGCTATGTCTGCAAGCACCTGGCTTAGAAAAGAAACGCTGTTGGCCGTTTCATGCTTGGTGAGCTTGCATTTCCCGTCTAAGATGATGGCTTCCCATCGGTTGTAATCATTGAGCAGTTCTTTCTCTGCATCTGCCCAACACTCAAATGGAACCAGATTGATTCCATTCAGTTTGGCTAGGTTTTTATAGGGTACATGAAGCTGTACTTCATCATCTACCCATAAAACCTCTATGTATCTTGTGCTTTTATTCTCCATCTAACATGTTTTGATGAAAGGTTATGATATAAGTCACCGTAAACTCTTTATCAGGCGTAGAGAGTATGGATACGGTAGCATGGTATCTTTCCAGAATGCTCCGGGTATCGGCACATCCTATGCCGGAGTGATTTTCTCCGGCAGAAGCTGCACTGAATCCGTAGAGAAAAATATCGTCAGGATTTATATCGGCTGGTATCGGATTTCCGTTATTGGAAATGCGTATTTCATAACAGTCGATGTCGATGAAGGATTCTTCAAACCTGATTCTATAATCCTTCCGTTCGGGGTCCGTAAAACCATGGGAAACCGCATTGGATACGATATTCTCAAAGACTGTTTCCATGGCTTTGGGGGCAAACTTGAGTTTGGCCCAGCAGTCTATTGGGATTTCTTCGTATTGCTTCGGATCATACTGTTCTTCAAAACTGAAGTGGGTGTCTCGATGTGTTTCTATAAAATGATGAATGAAACTTCCCGGCTCAAGCTCCTCAGCTTCTCCAAAATCGTATTCCACATCAGAAAGGTGATCCAGCTGTTGGGCGATTAAATTTACCTGACGCTTCATGATTCCCATAACATCTCCCACGGTCATCCCATTGTCGGGGTTAATGACATCCTCCCTGTTCAGGTGACCTTCCTTGATTTCCATCATGGCACACAGTATTTCCCAGTTTGCGGAGAATGCACTAAAGCCTTGTCCCATCCGATGCTTGCGCGAACTTATCTCTTTTTTATAGGTTCTGAACATATCATTGAGTCTCTTTTCCGAGTCAGACATGTTCTGATGGATATCATCTTTGATGATTTGTTCCTGCTGCTTGAGTGAGGGTAGAGAAATTTGAAGTGCAAGGAAATCCTTTTGGCTTAAACGCCTGATCAGGGTCGCATCTGATAGCGCTTCAATCTGCATGGCTGTGCTTTCCTCCAATAGAGCTTTCAGAAGGAATTCTTCTGAAACTAGGTTTATTGCGCTCTCTTTCAATTTGAACGGAATAATCTCTCTGTGCACGAAATATGCTTTGCCGTAGCTGTTGACCAGTTGGCCTACGCGTAAACTGGTTCCGAAGCAACTGAATAAATAACAGTCTCCTTCCATAACACTGAACGAAGGCTTCTGATTTTCAGATAGGAGCGATGGATAGCTTAGGCTACAATTAAGGTAATTTGTGGACAAGTCTTTAAGGTTCACTGTCACAGCTTCTTTAAGAGCCGTTGATGAAGGTAGTTGTTTTGTGCAAAGGGTAATGATTTCACCGAGTGTAACAAGCTTTTCTCCTTTCTTAGGTTCTACAATCTTGTCAATCAGATATCTGGATGGTTTCAGACTCAGGTTGGAATCAAGTTCTTCCGCTCTGCCTGTCCATACCTGTTTATTGTCTTTGCTTGCTATGGCGGAGACAATCCTTTTGGCACATGAGTACATGGATGTACTCTTCGATCGGTTCGAGAATTCTGTATCTACCAGCATGATTTCATGCGGGTCTCTTTTGGACACTTTTAAGAGCACCATCTGTACATTGGTTACAGATGGAAACATGGGTGGCAGCTGAATAATGGTAATGCCGGTATTCTGGGCGATGAGACTTTCTCTGAAAGACTTGTTAGACTTCAGGTTCATCACTGCTGCAGGAAGGAAACAGTATAGTTCTCCTTTTTCCGAAAGTATATACTCCGTGTATTCGCAGATGCTTCTCAATATTTTGGCTTCATCTTTAACTCCAAACAAGGGGTAAAAAGCAAAGATGTAGTCATACCTATTCTGCTGCATCATACACTCTGTGGTGCGATATGCATGGTTGATAATCAAATTGTCAGAACTGTCCAATGAGGCTGCGAGTATTTGCATGAATGCCCACATGTTGCTATATACGAGCTGTACATCACAGTTCAAATGAGACATTCCTGTCATCAGATTGGGCTGTTCAGTAGTTGTGATGAGCACTGAAGATGTTTCATCCGCATGGGACAGCTTCAGCATCAAATCAATAGCTTCGTTGGGTAGGATAAGCAAATGATGGGGGTTATACTTGTCCATGACACTCTTGCTAAGACAGTATTGTATTACCGTTCGGTATTCCGCTTCCAATGTCGATAAGTCCGCATTGCTTGGGAAGACCGTTTCTGCAAACAGATCGGTATAATGCTTGACACTTTCCATCACATCCTTATCCGCATCTTCTCTTCGGGAATATAGATAGGCCACCAGCATTCGGTTGGGCTCTGTGCTGATTCCCAATCGCTGGATGGAATCCAACATGTTATCTACAATCTTCTTGGCCTTAGCTGAAATGATTTGAGTATTTGACATGAGCAAAAAATAAGAATGGTTTCTAACTGAATGATTTCTGAGGGCAAAGTTATCTGCAATAGGCGCAGTCTATCTGAACCTGTCATATCTTCCTCCCATTATCCAGATTCTTTCCTGCAATTTCTTCCGTATCCGTTCAGGTTCGAGTACAACTACTTTCTCACCGAAGGATAGCAGTTTCTGATAGAGTTCATAGTTTTCCTGCACTTCGATCTGTATCACCCTGCTGTTGTCTTCCCGTCGCTCGATGACTCGCTGTGAGCCATGAAGCGGTTTTGTTTTGATATAGTTGTATTGCTCCCCATCTACCCACAGTTTAATGGGTTCTGCTTTCTTCTCCTCTTTCACGGTTACACCTATCACATCTTCAAAGTATTCACCGAAATTCCATTTGGTGTTCTCTATATAGACACTGCCTGCTTTCTTCACTTCTTTGATGCGGTCCAGGGCGAGGGTGGATAATTTCATAAGACCTGAATCTAACCCGAACAAGAACCATCGGTTGTTATACTCTTTCAGATAATATGGATGTATTTCCTGCTCTGCCGGGGTTTCCTGTTCGAATGGCTGATAGCTTATCTTTAGAACCTGCTTCTGGGTTATCGCTTCAAAAAGAAGGGATATATAGTGTTTCCCTTCTGCAAACCGGTTGTCTTCAAAACTGATGATGGATTCGCAGTTCGGAGTTGCCATGAATGAGGATTTGAATCTTGTCGATAATTCTTCCAGCCATTCAAATTGGGGCAGTCCTTTAAATCTGCTCAGCACCTGGATGGTTTCGTTCAGTTTCGAGAGTTCTTCTTCTGTCAGTCCGGCATGGTAGATTGAAAATCCTTCTTTCTTATAATAATAGTACTTGTTCCTGCCGCATCTCTCTTCCACAATCTCACCGCCGTAGGCATGCCATCTGTTTTCGATAGCTTGCATGTCTCCTCTGATGGTGTTCAAAGAGGTGACCGGCCCGTAGCCTTCAAACTCCAGCGCCCTGTTGCAGGCTTCCATGATATCCTTGGTGCTGTATTTCCGTTTTCTGTCGCTCAGGCATTTGTCTATCACCATTTCGCGGATGGATGCATTCTTCAAATTGGCCATATTTTCTCATATTTTTTACAAAGATACGAAATAGGCTCAATTAAATCGAATGTATTGGATGTTATTTATTTCACAGGTAAATTTCGACAATTTTCCGAAGACTTTATATTTGATGCGGACAGTGAAACAACACTTTAATTGACAAAAAAAGCCCCCTAATCGGGGGCTTTCGTGATCGTATGAACCTCACGGTCAATATGGTCATTCAAAGCTTCATTATTTCTAAATTCTTGTTCTACACAATATAATGATTTTTTTTGAAATACAAGCTTTTATGCTATAAAAACAGCTGCTTCCCATAGGATTTTTCTAGGGCTGCAATTCAAACTGCTTCTCATACCGGTTCTGGATAACTGTATCTACCATTTTCAGGCATTTCCGGTATTCCTGCTCGTTTTTCAGATATATCTCGTTGCTTTCCACTGCGGCTCTGATCAGCCTGAGATTTCCTCTTTCGAAGAGAAACTTGTTCCATTCCCCGTAATCAAAGTAGGTATCCGGCACAAACTTGGTCAAAGGTGAACACAGCGGTATTCCTTTCCTTGCCTTAAACATGTCTTGTATAATCCAGATTTTCAACAGTTCAAAGTATTCGGCAAACTGGTTGATTTTCATCTCCTGCCTGGAGATGAAGGTTTTGGCGATTCCTCCATCTTCGTTGATCCAATCACCGAAAATCATGCCGTCGTAGCAGTATCCTCTTACGTTCTCTCCTTTTTCGTTGCCGAAGAAACAGCAATTGCTGTTCAGGATAAAGAAGAGTTTCATTATATCCTTTCCGGACATGGAAACCTGTTCCGGGTGCATCTTCAGAAACCTTTCTCGGTATCTGTCAAAGAAATGGGAGGGGAAAAGAAATACCTGTCCATCCACGACGGTTCCAGCCCAGGGCTTTCCCTGATAAGTAAAGAGCAGGGTAAGCGAAGAGGTGACAATGTGGGCTTCCTTCTTGCTCATTGCGTAGAAAGAGAGATACCACTCATTGTGCCTCCGTGTTTTTATGGTGGTATCCCATAGCCAGGGGAATTGAGTTCTTTTCCGTATCGTTTTTCTGAATTTTGGAGAGAAAGCGTTCCATCTGCCGCTCACTTCTTTGAAGTCAGTCTTGATTTCCCGAATAAGTTCTTCCAATGTCATGGTATCAAGTATCATAAGGCAAACATTTTCAGTTTAAAAGATTGTCAGGAGGAAAGGAGAATCACATCACTCCCTTCCTCGTCATTTCTTCCTGCATCAGTTCAGTCTCTGTCGCGGTCAGCTTCGGCAGGTGTACCGTATGCGGGCTTTCCTTCTGATAGGCTTTCACCTCTTCAATCAGCAGCTGCCAGTCGTATAGAAATTCCTGGCTACAGCCGTGCTTCTGATAGATTTCCTTGGCTGCGATCAGAATCTCCTCCACGCAGCTGTCATCACCCTGGAATACCACTGCCGGTATGTCCTTATGGATGCAGTTTCTCAGCAATCTGATCTGGTCCTTCATCAGTCTTTCAATTTGCTGACCTGACCCATGAATTCCTTGGCCGGCTTGAATGCCGGGATGTCGTGTGCCGGAATGATGATGGTCGTATTCTTCGAGATGTTGCGGGCCGTCTTTTCAGTACGTCTTTTGAGGATGAAACTGCCGAACCTTCTCAGATAGACATTCTCTCCTTTTTCCAGTGATCCTTTCACTGAAACCATCAGACTCTCCACGATAGCCGAAACGCTCTGCATGTCGCATCCGGTCTGGTCAGATATTTTCTTACATAGTTCTGCTTTAGTCATTTTCTATAGGTTTTTGAGTTTGCAAAGATACGCATTCCTGCTTAATCGCCATTGATTTTTAATGCTTTTCGTTTGCAGTCTTCTGATGAAAACTGTATCTTTGCAGCACTTCATAAAAGACAGGGTCTTGTCTTTACATGCTTCCCGTTGTATAATGACTTTTTTATCTATGCCCCGTTGCGGGTTCATTCTTAAATATTTTCAATATGGATATTAGTTTGATTGGAGCCAATGCCGGTTCTGTATGGAACGCATTGCACGAAAACGGTGAGATGGATCTTACCAAGTTGAAGAAAGAAACTAAATTGTCTGAAACCGAAATCCTGGCTGCCATCGGCTGGTTGGCCAGAGAAGGCAAAGTCCTTTCGGTAGAAACCAAGAAAGGTCGCAGAACAGTTGAGCTTTTTTCCTTGGCTGATTGATCCACACAAAAAAGAACAACCCACTATGATCAGGTGAGTTGTTCTTTTTTTATACCCCGACTTTTCTTTATCCATTGTTTGTGGGTGATTGTCGGGTTTGCATGAAGTCATTTTCGGTTAGTTTGGTGTTGTCAATATAAATCAGTAGATTTAAACCAAACAATCGAATACGATGATACTTCCTTTTAAATACTTGATACTATTTTTTTGATTTTGAAGTTGAGATTTCAGTTCTAGTTATAACCCAACATTCTTTTTCAGGAATATACTTTAGCTCTTTCCTATGGTAGGGCAATAGAATCAAAGCTGAATCTATTTGTGGAGATTCAAATGTCACATAGCCATTACCTAAATCTTTCACTACAATATTATAGC
>PPYE01000086.1_pt1 | contig 72153 bp, 60 predicted proteins | sample 1559881 | NCBI WGS metagenome assembly PPYE01 (sample SAMN08240022, study PRJNA423297) | Human gut metagenome, whole genome shotgun sequencing project. | reverse complement strand
CTATTATACAGTAATATCATCTTTATATATAAAATACTAAGTTAATAGTTGATTTTATAATTACAAAAGAATATAATAAAAATATATAATTCCCCCTTTTTAAGACGTTTTTCGTCAGCAAAGTCCTCCGTTTCTAATTAAACGGAGGACTTTTGTTAAATATTATAAATTTATATAATTATTTTTATCTTATAATTTATCAAATAAATAATACACATTTACGGCTTTTCCTCATAGAATACATTGAGCGGCGAAAATAGTCGTCTTGTGACGAAAAGTTTTCTGCTGCTCATAATAAAAGGAGAACCAGATTATTTTGAGCTACAGCGGAGATTTATTAACCTATTCAACATCAAGTGTTTGTATGTTGGTTATTGTTAAGTCTTTGTGTTGAAACAGCGTCGCCTAAATCCGATTATACCGCCGATGTCAGATTTAGGTATATTCAATTTGTATTAGACCAATATTTTTTGAAAGCAGCAAATTTATCCCAATAACCTCAAAAATAAATTTTTATCTTTAAAAATCCCAGAAATTAAAGAAAAGATTTTTTGGTCAAGTAATATTTAATTGAATCATTATACGCTGCTGATACCTTTGCAAAGCTGTTTATGTGCAGCCATATATTTATAACGTTAAAACAAATTTATGTATGGCAATATCATAGATAAGCTTTAATAACAAAAAGTCTGCCTCAGCAATCACTAATTTATTGAATTAATAAACAGTTCTGTGTTTTACAAGTTATGCAAATTTCTGCAAACGGTTTACAACAGTCTTTGGGCGTAGTCTGATTTATAAGCAATCTGTAAATCACCATGCAGCAGCAGTCAGAAACTGTAACCGCAAAACTTCCGCTTAAGCTTTAAATAACAATTAATGTTCAAGAAAACACAACACCTTGAAACACCAGTATTCGGAGAAAATTTGATCTGTATTTTTGACTGCGTCAATATTTAACCCGTTTATTGTTGACAAACAGATCAAAATGATATATTATTTAAGATAAGTGCAAAGGCGCTCACCTAAATCGGTGAGTGCTTTTGTTTTTTAATCACTCGCAGACTTATTTCCTAAGCCTTGATAAGACTAAAGTATATAATTAACATACTTTTTCATTTACATAAACAATTCCAATGTATCTGCAAGCGGAATATTTTAATATAAATAATGCAGAGACCGCTATAGTCTCTGCATTATAGTTATCCAAAAATCTTATGCTTTAATTTAAACATCTCTCTGATAAGGCGTCTTTGTGAATAGGTGCGAAGCGCCATAGAAAACGATTCCAAAGTAGTATTTCTATACACGCCGCCTCTTGATATTTCATAATGATTATCTTTTGAATATTCATTTGTGTCTATCGCATATGCGTATGTAAAATACCTTTGAACTTCATTCAAGACCTTATCGTTAAAGTAACCTCCTGGATACGAAATAGTTGTGACATTTTTACCGGTTATCTTAGCTAAAGCCGCGCACGACTCTCTGAATTCCTGATCCATATGACTTTTATCTTCATTGGATAAATCCACATGATGAGCCGTATGGCTCTGTATGCTTACAAGACCGCTGCCAACCATTTCTTTCAGCTGTCCTTCCGAAAGATATCCTTTAGTTCCGACATATGAGGAAACAACAAATATTGTTGCTTTCATATGGTACTTTTTCAAAAGCGGAAACAATTCAATATAATTATCCTCATACCCATCGTCAAATGTAAGTATAACAGGCTTATAAGTGCTGTAAGCCTGTTCATACTCGTCAGCAAACAAAGTCGTATAACCATTGTCGCTAAGGTATTTAAACTGTTCCTCTATCTGAGCCGGACGGCAATATAAATTTTCATCTCCGCCCCTGGGTTCATCCGCCACACAATGGTACATAAATACCGGAATCCCGGGTTCAGTCCAATAAGGAACTAAAAATGCAGCTAAAACAGCTATAATAACTATTATAATAATGGTGTTTCTTCGTCTTCTGTTTATTCTTGATCTAACTCTGTTCATAACAACCATTCACCCAAATATGTTTATAGTCTGCTCTTCCCGCCGCTTTTGCAAAACTCCAGTTTTTATCCTTTAACAACAATATTTATCAGCTTTTTAGGAACAGCGATACACTTTACTATTTCTTTTCCGTCTATAAGCTCCTGTATTTTTTCGCTTTCCAAAGCTAGCTCTTTCATTTCATCAGGGCTCATATCAGGATTGATTTTCAGTTTATCTCTTATCTTTCCGTTAATTTGAAGAACAATCTCAATCTCATCTACAACTAAAGCGTTATCATCATATTTCAGCCAGTTTTCGCTTGTTATATCTGTTTCTTTTCCCATAAGCTCCCAAAGCTCCGATGAAATATGAGGAACAAAAGGACAAAGCAATATAACTAACGATTCCAAAGCTTCAGTTATAACCGACTTGTTATAGTTTTCCTTGTTCACCTTTTCCTTATAGACATAAAGCGCGTTTACCATTTCCATAACAGAACTTATTGCTGTATTAAAACTGAATCTCTCACAATCAGCAGTAACTTTCTTAATTGTAGTGTGAACCGCAAGCCTTAACTTTTTATCGTCATCATTCAAATCAGACATATCAGAGGTATCACTGATAACATAACATTTTAAATCTTCAACAGCTCTCCAAACTCTGTTAAGGAATCTATAAGCCCCTTCAACAGCAGTGTCATTCCAGTCTAAATCCCTCTCGGGAGGAGCAGCGAATAATATAAACAGTCTCGCTGTATCAGCTCCGTACTTCTCTATTATTTCTTCAGGACTTACTACATTGCCAAGTGATTTTGACATCTTAGTTCCGTCCTTTAATACCATTCCCTGCGTCAGTAAATTTTCAAACGGTTCTTCACAGCTCAAATATCCAAAATCATGAAGCGCCTTTGTAAAAAATCTTGAATACAGCAAGTGAAGAATCGCATGTTCAACTCCTCCTATATATTGGTCAACATTCATCCAATAATCAGTCTTTTCTTTATCAAAAGGCATCTTATCATTATGAGGGTCACAATATCTCAAATAATACCAGGAAGAGCATACAAACGTATCCATTGTATCCGTCTCACGTTTTGCAGGGCCTCCGCATTTAGGACAGGTTGTATTTACAAACTCATCACACTCGCTTAGCGGTGACTTTCCCTGACCGGTAAACTCCACGTTCTCAGGCAAAATCACCGGCAGCTGTTCTTCGGGCACTAACACTTCGCCGCACTTTTCACAATAAACCACAGGAATTGGAGCTCCCCAATATCTCTGTCTTGAGATTAGCCAATCTCTGAGCCTAAAGTTTACTTTTTTCTCTCCTATACCCTTTTCATCTATATATTTAATTATAGAATCAAGCGCCTCTTTGCTGTCCATGCCATTAAACTGACCTGAATTTTCCATTATACCCTCAGCCGCAAACGCTTCGGTCATATCTTCAGACTTCATATTTTGGCCTTTTGGCTGAATAACAATTTTTATAGGTAAGTTATATTTCTTAGCAAAATCAAAATCACGCTGGTCATGCGCCGGAACTCCCATTACTATACCAGTTCCATAATCCAAAAACACATAGTTAGCCAAATACAGAGGTATTTTTTCACCTGTGAATGGATGAATCAAATATGTTCCGGTGAACACGCCTTCTTTTTCTGTATCTGTCGCCGAGCGGACAATTTCACTTTGATTCTGAACCTTTTTTATAAACTCCCTGCATTCCGCTTCGGTTTCGCTTCCTTTTATCAGTTCACCAACAACCGGATGTTCAGGAGCAATAACCATATAACTAACGCCAAAAATTGTATCGGGTCTCGTGGTGTATACAGTGAGTTCCTTATCCATTCCGTCTATCTTAAATCTTATCTCCGCTCCTTCGCTTCTGCCGATCCAGTTAGTCTGCATGGATTTAACCTTATCAGGCCATCCGCCGAGCTTATCAATATCATCCAAAAGCCTCTGAGCATAATCTGTTATTTTAAAGAACCACTGTTCCAAATCCTTTTTCCCAACTTCACTTTTACAGCGTTCACACTTGCCGTTAACAACCTGCTCATTAGCCAGCACTGTTTTGCATGAAGGACACCAGTTTACATATGATTTCTTTTTGTAAGCCAAATTATGCTTATATAACTGTTCAAACATCCATTGAGTAAATTTGTAATAATCAGGCTTAGCCGTAGCAACCTCGCGGTCCCAATCATAACTGAATCCCAGCCGTTTCAGCTGTCCGCGCATATTATCGATATTCGACCAAGTCCACTCAGCGGGATCAAGTCCGTTTTTAATTGCGGCATTTTCAGCAGGCAGACCAAAAGAATCCCAGCCCATCGGATGCAGAACATTATACCCCTGCATCTTCTTATACCTTGCCACAACATCTCCTATTGAATAATTTCTGACATGGCCCATATGAAGGTTGCCTGACGGATAAGGAAACATCTCAAGCGCATAATATTTTGGCTTTCCGTTATCATCCTCATTTATTTTAAATGCTCCGTTGTCTTCCCACTTTTTCTGCCATTTTTCTTCAATATTCTTAAAATCGTACCTCAATCCTATTCATTCCTTCCTGATTACTGTTATTAACGTTTAAATATTTCTGTTTTTACACCAGCAGATCTGAAACGTCGACCCTTATTCCATCTTTCCAAACACGTTCCAATCCGTAAAATTCTCTTGTCTCCCCAAGAAAAATATGAACTACAACTTCATCATACGCCAAAAGAATCCACTGCGCCGTCTTATATCCTTCTTTATTAACAGGTGTAAGACCTTCCTTTTCAAGCTCCTCTTCAACATTGTCGCACAAAGCCTTTACCTGGGTATCAGAACCTCCGGTAACAATTATAAAATAATCTGTCATTGTTGTAAGTTCAGATATATTTAATACTTCAATATCTCTTCCTTTTTTACCGTCAAGTATTTTTACAATTTTATTCACTGTCTCATTAGTACTTGCCATATTTTTTATCCTTTCTTAATACAAACTTAAATTTATTATCTAAAATTTTCACTTATCATTGCTTTAGCTTCTCTTTCGCTCACAACAAAATATGAGATGTTACTGATATATTTAGAATCTCCGGGAAGCTGATATATATTAACATTATTCTTTCCAATAGTAAACATATCAAACATAAGTTCCCTAACCTCGGCATTGTTTAAGTCTGTAGTGGTGTTTTTCATAACAGCACTGTATAAAAACGGTGCTTTTAATATTCCAATCGGGCTCAAAGCTTTTTTCATGACCGCAGAATAAAACTCTTTCTGCGCTTTATTTCTATCAAGATCTCCCATAGGATATCCTGTTCCGTCGTCATTCTTTCTGAATCTCATAAACATCATAGCATGCTCGCCGTCTAGCTTTTGTTTTCCTGCTTTAAGCTCGATGCTAAGCCCCTGAATCGGGTCATGATAATTCATGTCTATAGGAACTTCTACAGTAACGCCGCCCAAAGCGTCAACAATCTCTTTAAAGGCGTCAAAAGTAATGGTTGCAAAGAAGTCCGCATGCAGTCCGGTAACGCTTTCAACTTCTTTTTTCAAAGTCTCTATCCCCGAAAAGTAAGCGGAATTTATCTTTTTATCATTTCTCTTATTATTAACTTTAGTATCACGCGGTATTTGCAGAACACTCACTTTTTTATCAATATTATTCACTTGAACAAATAAAATGAGGTCCGTTCTGTAACCGTCCACATCGACGCCCGCCACAATAATGTTTGTAACCTCTGTAAGTCTTGACTCAGCGTTATCGCCAAAGAACATTTTACCGAAATTAAAACCCACAAACGCAAATACAATCACCAACACAACAGCCATCATGCGGCGAAACGGTGATTTTCTTCTCATAATACCGACTTCTCCTTTGTCTATACACGCACTCTTATCTCTGGCTGCGCTTGATTATTAAATCGTTTCTTGCATGAACAGTGTCAGGATGAATTATAAGACCTCTTTTGATTAAATCTAAAATAGTTTCATCTATACCGGCTATTATGGCCTCGTCTATATTTTCATAAGCTAAGCGCCGCAGTTTTTCGACACCTTCAAAGTCTCTGTTTGGCTCTATGTAATCAGCTATATAAATTATCTTGGCAAGGGTGCTCATATTTCCCTTGCCAGTTGTATGATACTTAATAGCGTCTAAAATTTCCGGATCATAAATTTCAAACTTCCTCTGCGCCTCGCATGCTCCCAATGGTCCATGCAGAATTTTGGGCATAAGACGCGACATAGAATCAACCGGCACACCGTATTCAGTTTTAAGAATTCCCTCCATCTCTTCCGGCGGAAACTCTTTGGCACAATCATGAACCAGTCCTGCCAAATACGCCTTTGATTGGTCTGCGCCATATCTCCGAGCCAATTTTTCAGCTTCTTCCGCCACACCCAAAGAATGGACATAACGTCTCTCACTGAGGATTTTTTTTAATTCACTTTTTATCCCGTCGATTTCTAACAAACCGGCACACCTCCGTAGAATTAATTCTTACACGCTTGATAAAGCCCTTTATTTAAAATATATTCTATAATACTGTCATCCGTAAAATATCTGATAGATTTCCCTTCTTTCACTCTTTCCCGGAGCATACTTGAAGATACGTCTATAAACGGCACATCTATTCTTATAATATCAGCTGAATACATGTTTCTCAAAATATTAATCTTTTCATTCATGTTTTCGTCAGTAAATCCTGTCCGGCCGGCAACAGCTACCGTACACTGTTCAAAAATCTTCTCAGGCTTATACCACTTTTCGATATAATCAAGAGAATCAGCACCTATAATAAAATATATCTCATACTCATTATTCGGATAAATTTTTCGAAGTTTTGCGAGAGTATTAGCCGTATATGTCGTCTCGTCCTGCGTTATCTCTATATCAGACAAATCAAACATCGGATTTTTTGAAACAACCTTATCCAGCATATTATATCTGTCCCAGCCTCCGGCCGATTTATCAGTATTTTTATAAACTATTCTGCCGGTAGGTATAAACAATACTCTGCATAAATCCAGCTGTTCGGCCGCCTGTTCTGCAATAACAAAATGACCCAAATGGGGCGGATTGAATGTTCCGCCCATTATTCCGATTTTTTTCATAATAATTTAATATAATACCACCTTGGTAACATCCTTGTCAATAGACTTTGACTTTTTACCGTCTTCTCTGGTAAAGAACAACTCAAAGTTTGAACCGTTGTCTTGTTTATTATAATACACTATCTCACCATTATTTTTGAGGCCATATGAACTTACGCCTTTAACAACATCAACAGTTTTTCCTTTATTGTCAACACAATAAACGTCTCCTGTTCTGGTTTCTAAACTATAATTTTTAGCATATACAATATATGAACCTGTTTTATCAAAAGAAAATGCTCCTGCGCCAACCTCCTGCGCCAAAACCTTCGATTGTTCGCCTGTATATGCGTTCAGTGTTACCAAATTCCATTTTATATCATAATTATCAGCATATCTGATTGTCTGTCCGTCAGGTGTTATATTGCATGAATAAGCAGTGTCGCTGATTTTTTTATCTGAACCAACCACTCCGTTAGTTATTGAAACAACAAACAATGCTCCGCTCTCATTAGCAAGATCATATCCCTGAATAAACCCGGCCTTAGTAAAGTCGTCATTTATTTCAAACTGTGATACCTTTTTATGGTCCTCATCATCAAGCACAGTCACATTTTCAGCTATCAGCTGACCTTCTGTCCCGGCTTGGTTTGCATAAAAATAATCAAAAGCCGTTCCCTCAGCGTTTGCCTTTCTGAAAACTACAGCCTGTTCATCCTTGCTCATCTTTATTATCTCTGTAAGTCCGCCGGCAATTTTTTCTTTCTCGCCATTTTCAAGACTTGCATAATACAGGCTCTGATAATACTCCTCATACGTTCCGCCTATATACATGCCCTCTGAATTTTTCAGGAAAACAGGTTCTATTCTGGAACCGTCTGTGACCATAACAGGTTCACCTAAGTTATCATTTTTAAGATATATTTCAAAGCACTCGTTTTCAGTGTTATAGTTTTTAGCATATACCACTGACTTTCCTGTTGGATTTGTTCCAAATATCTTGTATACATCAGACTCTATTTTTTTAGCCTCAGCAACCTCGCCTTTTGTTATTTCTGCAAGGTATAAATCGCCTACAAAATACTCGCCGTTATATTCTGTTATATATAAGGCACTGTTTCCGTTCTGTCCGAATCGGAAATTTCCAATATTCACATTATCAGAAAGCTTTACAGCCTTTTTAGAGATATTAGACCAAAAATTAAGAGTTCCTCCGGCACCAAATTCATCAGTATCCGTCAAATATAAAACTCCGCTTCCGTCTTCAGCAATCTCAATATCATAATATACGTTATCCGCAATCTTAACTGTAGAATTTTTTTTGCCGTTCTGAGTATACTGCAATGAACCTGTATTATTGTTTAAATCAGCATTATCCAGGAAATAAGACAAAGTTCCGTCAGCAGTATAATTTATAAGCTCTTTTTCTTTTATGGGTTCAAACTGTGGTGCCGGCGTGGGAGTTTCTTCCTCGTCATCGTATCTGTTTCTATTTGGAGTTGTTGTCGGTTCAGTCTGTTCCGTATATTCGCTGGCGATGAAATTCTGACTGACCTCTACTGATTTGCCGCCATAATAGGAATAAAGAGAGTTATCCTTAGCATACACCGTTGGCGTTGCCGGAATACCCGCAGTAACTTTAGACGCCATATTTACAGAAGCTATAACAACCGCTATAACAAGAACCGCAACAATAACGCCGGCTATCAAACCGGTTTTAGGCGATACCTTAAAGTTTTTTGAACGCTTGCCGCTCCTTTTCGGGCGCTTTTCTGCTGCATCAGACTTATCGGCAGATCCGCTTACAGTTGAAATATCAGAAGAACTCTGTACTCTTTCAATCTTTCTCTCTGCGGCACCGGCAGCTTTATGGCTTCTTTGACCGAATGGAGCAGAAGAATCAGAACGCTCACCGGTTTCAACTGTTTCTTTAACAGTCTTATTTTCTTTATCCTGACCGGAGAATGAGGAAAAAATACCGCCGCTTCTTTTTGCCTGCTTTTTTTCGCGTCTTTCTTTTCTTGCCAATCTTGCCGCTTCTAACGCCTTGATTTTCTCGTCGTCTGTCATATTAGCAAAACTGTCGTCATATCTTGCTTCCCTTTTCTTTTTCAAAGATTCATCAATTTCATAATCAGCGTCTCCAACATTTGACTGATTACTTTCAAACATCAGAGAATACTGTCTGTCAAACTCATTATCCTCTGTACCGGAAGGAGCTTGTTCTGAAGTATTAATCTTGCCTGACGAAGTTAACTTCTGATTGGAATTGGAATTTGTATTTTTCTTTCCGGCAGACGCACTCTTATTTTTATCAGTTGTGTTAACATTTTTATTCTGCGGAACGGTGTTTTGGGGGGCAGCGGCATTGCACTTGGGACAGGTTTTCGCTCCCGCCGGAATGTCAGCGCCACACTTTTCACACTTCATTGATAACTCAACCACCTTTCTGGGTCATTTATATACTGTTTTCAAACATACTTATTACAATTATAATTAAATATAATTTTACCACATTATAAGACAAAAAACAACTGTTTTATAAAAATTTTATCATTATTACAAAAAATGGCTTTCAGTTTTAACAGTACAGAAAAAAACACCTCATTTAAGTATTCCTCAAATAAGGCGTTTAAATTATTAAAATTGCTATTTATTTTCTAATTTTAATTTTTTTACGAATTCTTGTTCTTCTTCTGTCAAACGAGCTTTGTTAAGCATGCTCTTGCGCTTTTTAAAAGTATTTTCTATAGACATCTTTCTTTTCCAATTCTCAATATTTTTGTGATGCCCGCTTAGTAATATATCAGGAACCTTCTCATTATGCCAAACTTCAGGTCTTGTATACTGCGGATACTCCAGCAATCCGCTATAGTGAGATTCGTCCGAAAAAGCCTCCTCAGATTTTAAAACTCCGGGTATCAGACGCGCAACGGCGTCTACCACGGCCATCGCCGCAATTTCTCCCCCGGTCAGAACAAAATCCCCAATAGAAATTTCTTCATCTATTATCTCATCAATAAGTCTCTGGTCCACCCCTTCATAATGTCCGCAAAGTATAACAACATGGTCATACTTTTTTGCCATACGTTTTGCTGTGGATTGTCTGAAAGTTCTTCCCTGCGGAGACATATAAACAGTATAAGGTTTATAATTTAAATCTTCAGTCACGCTTTCATACGCCTTAAAAATAGGCTCAGCCTGCATTACCATGCCCTGTCCGCCGCCATAAGGATAATCGTCCACGCTCCTGTGTTTATTAAATGCAAAATCCCTTATCTGTATATAATTTAATTCAAGCAAACCTTTTTCCTTAGCCCGGCCTATTATACTTTTATCCAATACGGCTTCAAACATTTCCGGAAAAAGCGTTAATATATCAAACTTCATAACTGAAAAATCCCCGCTTCCTTTTCAAAACTTATACAAGAAATAAATTCCTAGTCATCAATCAAACCTTTAGGCAGCTTGACTACTATATATCCTCCGTCTATATTTGTCTCAAGAACCACTCCTTCAATAACCGGAATAAGCACCGGCTTTTTGTTGAATGTATCTTTTAAGGAATACACATCATTACTTCCTGTCTTAATTATTTCGTCGACAACGCCCAAAATTCTGCCGTTCTGTTCCTTTACAGTGAGCCCTTCAATATCGGCAATATAGTATCTCCCCTCAGGCAGTTCCAAAGCATCTCTGTTTATATATACTATTTTATTTTTAAATCTTTCAGCATCATCAATGTTGTTCACATTTTCCAGCTGAACGATTTGGCATGTTTTATGAAAACGGTTACGCACAATATTATATTTTTCCCCTTCTATAAATAAATACTCCAGCTCGTCAAATAACTCGGGTTCATCACACCAAGGCTGTATTTTTACCTCTCCCCTAATACCATGCGTATTAACAATTTTTCCTATCTCCAGCAAATCATCTTTCATCATTTTACTCCTCTGTAATATCGCTTGATTTTTCAATTTTAACTGTATTCACATTTCCATCCCACAGACATTTATCTAAATCCACTCTTCCATCATCTGTAAATATTACTCCGTCAAGTTCCAGCATCATTCTCTGATGATCCTCGCCTCCAAAGGCAAATGCCTTAGACGTGCATCCGTTTCTGTTCACCACTCTGAAACACGGTATTTCGTCAGGTTCAGGATTGACATGCAGAGCATAACCCACAACTCTTGCAAGACGGGGATTTCCTGCCAAAGACGCTATCTGTCCGTAAGTTGCAACCTTGCCGCCGGGAATTTGTTTTACTATCTCATATATTCTTTCGAATGTGTTCATATTTGCCACCTCTTGTCAGACGCAAAATATCCAATACGTTAAAAGGCTATCTCAAAACGAGATAACCTTTAGACTATAAAATGTCCACAACAACTTTTTTATTCTCGCGGCTGCCCGCACTCTTTATAACAGTTCTTATAGCCTTAGCAATTCTTCCCTGCTTTCCTATAACCTTACCCATATCGCTTTCAGCGACATGGAGCTTCAGAACTGTAAGGTTTTCTTTCTCGACAACCTCAACCTGAACAGACTCAGGGTCAGTAACCATTGACTTAGCTATAAATTCCAACAGTTCTTTCATTTTTTCATCCTCCCGCAAGGGAAACTATTTAAAATTAGTCGATAATACCCTTGTTCTTTAAAAGTCTCTTAACTGTATCAGTTGGCTGAGCGCCGTTTCCAATCCACTTCTGTACCTTTTCTGCGTCAAACTCAACAGCGGCCGGCTCTACCATAGGATTATATGTTCCTACCTGCTCAATAAACCTTCCGTCTCTAGGAAATCTTGAGTCTGCTACAACTACACGGTAAAAAGGTGCCTTCTTTGCTCCCATTCTCTTTAAACGAATCTTTACTGCCATTTTTTAAATCCTCCAAATTAATTCTTAATGTATATAAATTTTATTATTTTTCTATTGATTTATACTGCTGTAAAGCTCTGAAGCTTAAAACGGAAATCTGCCTTTGCCGCCCATTCCCGGGCCGCCCATCATTCCGCCGAGCCCTTTTCTTTTAAACTTTTTATTCATATTGCCGCCGGAAAGCTGTTTAACCATTTTCTGCATCTGCTCAAATTGTTTAAGCAATGCGTTTACCTCAACTATAGAAGTACCGCTTCCTTTTGCAATTCTCTCTTTTCTCGACGGAGTAAGCTTATCTTTAAGCTCTCTCTCCTCAGTCGTCATAGATGTTATAATTGCCTCTATATGAGCCATTTTTTTCTCATCAACACTTGCGTTTTTAAGAGCTTTTGCATTCACCCCGGGAATCATACCCAAAACGTTTTGAATAGGACCCATACTTTTCATTTGTTCCATTTGGTCAAGAAAATCCGAGAAAGTAAACTTTTGGGTCATCAGCTTCTTTTCGAGTTCTTCGGCTTTCTTTAAATCTAAAGCCTGTTCAGCCTTTTCAATAAGGCTGAGCATATCTCCCATGCCCAAAATTCTTGAAGCCATTCTATCCGGATAAAACTGTTCAAGGTCTGTGAGTTTCTCTCCCATACCGCAAAACTTGATAGGTTTCTGAGTTACAGCTCTTACAGATAATGCTGCACCGCCCCTGGTATCACCGTCAAGCTTAGTCAAAACAACGCCTGAAATTTCAAGCTCACTGTTAAACTTATCAGCAACGTTTACCGCGTCCTGTCCGGTCATAGCGTCAACTACCAAAAGAATTTCAGTAGGGCTTACTTCTCTGACAATCTCTTTCAATTCATCCATAAGCTGTTCGTCTATATGAAGACGTCCGGCAGTATCAATAATGAATACGTCGTTAGAATGCTGAACCGCATGTTCAAGACCGCGCTTAGCTATACCAACAGCATCGGTAACGCCCTCTTCAGCATAAACCGGAAGTTCCAGCTGACCGCCCACAACCTGGAGCTGCTTTACTGCCGCCGGACGATAAACGTCACACGCACACAGCAAAGGCCGCTTTCCCTGCTTCTTCAGCAGTCCGCCGAGTTTCGCCGCAGTAGTAGTCTTTCCGGCCCCCTGCAGACCTGCCATCATGATAATTGTGGGAGGTTTTGAAGCAATATTCAGCTTCTCAGCTTCACCGCCCATTAATTTTATCAATTCTTCATTTACTATTTTTATTACCTGCTGAGCCGGAGTTAATGATTCCATTACTTCCGCTCCGCCGGCACGCTCAGAAACATCCCTGACAAAGTCTTTTACAACCTTAAAGTTTACGTCAGCCTCAAGAAGCGCCAGCTTAACTTCACGCATTGCTGCCTTTAAATCTTTCTCAGATACTTTTCCTTTTCCCCTGAGCTTCTTAAATGTGTTCTGAAGTTTTTCAGATAAACTTTCAAATGCCATATATACACCTCAATAAATTCTCTAAAACCACCGAATTCACAAAAAACTATTCCGTCTCAATATTATTTATATCATGTATTATAATCAATATATCATTAATCTTATGTTTTATATCATCTGACAGAGATTTCACATTAGGAGAAGCTTCAATATCACGGATTATATCATCAATTTTCAACAAATCAGATTTTATTTTAAGAAATCTGGATGCAAGCCCAAGTCTATCCTCAGTATCAAACAAGGTGTTCTCCGCCCGTTTAATATTATCTCTGACGCCCTGGCGGGTTATCCCCATATGTTCGCTTATTTCAGCCAGCGATAAATCCTCGTTATAATATAAATCTATGCTCTCAGCCTGTCTTGAAGTGAGCATATTTCTATAAAAGTCAAACAATAATGCGACCTTAACATTTTTCTCCATAATACCTCAGTCCGCTCTCAGTCTATAAAACCTCTTGTAAAGCAAATTAGCTTTACAACTCTGATATTTTAACTTATTTTACTCCGCTTGTCAAGAGTATTTTTAAAGTTTGTAAAATATAACTAATTATAATAGTGTTAAACAAAAGGGGATGCAAAACACAAAATTATGACAGCAAATCACAAAATACTCTATTATCGTGAGAAAACGGCGCTCTCTTCAGACTTTTAGCCATAAAAAGAGCACCGTTTTTTGTGGAGTATTTTTGAAAGAGGTGTTTTCTTGCAAACCCTTTTCAAACTTGAAATTATTTTACATTAACCGAATCAATAACTGTTTCAAAAATCTTTATATTCTTTGCTCCATAATACTCTATCGGAGTATCAAGGATACATTGAACGCAATTATTACCGTCATTGCAAATAAAAATATCCATTATATAAGCCAAACCTTGATTATCTTCATAAGAGAAAACCGCACGGTATCCTTTCTTGCTTCCTACAGCAGTATAAGAGGCCGGCTTTATTAACTTATAGTTTTTACTCTTTTTTGAATAATCTTTAAGCATTGAATTCAAAGCATCCTCAATACGATAGTTTCCATCAATTGCAAAAACAATAACAGACGTATCTACGCCATTATTTACCATTGAAGAGTTGCTCCCAGCATCACGATTTATATTCCATGTCATCGGTGCGGAGTATTCTACGTTAGCTGACCCATTTACTGTTGTATATGTAATATCATCCTCTTGTTTAACCAACAAACTTCCAACTTTAGACTTGTCAATATCTTTAACAGTAACAGAGTTCTTTATCGCGTCCATATCAGCGTCGCCGTTTCCAACAACCTTGAATGCAAAATTATAAGCATAATCACCCTGAACAAAGAAGATGTCTTCCATAGTTTCAACCACTTTGCCATCACTATTCTTAACACTGTATGTGTAATACTTTGCATCGTTTCCTAAAAATGATTTAGTTTTCACGCTGTCACTGAATTCTGCGTAATCCAAATTATATAATTCTTTATTTCCCTCATAGTCATGTCTGGCCCAGCTATCAATAGAAGAAATATTATCTACGGATTGAATAGATACTCCAACATAGCTGTATGAGTTATCACTGTAACTTTCTCTGTTTGTAAAAGTTATAACATTTTCTATATCTTTATTTGATGACTCATACCAGTCGGCGGGCATATCTAATTTGAACTTTAAGTTTTTATTCTCATAAGTTCTCTTGCCATTTACAACGTCTGACAAATCCACAGCGTTTTTAAAATCCTTTACGTTAATGGAAAATGTCTCAGCAAGAGAAATAGAATCCATGTCTCCACCGTCCAGACTGACTTCAACTAAAACTGTATAAAGCAGTCCGTCAGATATAATATGCTTCTGATATTCTTTTATAGTAGATGATTTTGTTTCTATTATAAGACAATCGTTACCTTGAGAGTCTTTGCTTTCCGACTGTTTTGTAATAGTTTTGTTGCCTGCAGTCTCTTTAAATAATGTAAACACTTCATCTTTTGTTATACCGTTTAATCTTGTTATAAATATTCCTATAGCCGCTTTATCTCCATAAGCAAAAACAGTATTTCTTCCATCAAACGCACGGTCTGCTACGCTTAAACTTTTTGACGCTTTCATAGACCATCCGTAATAACTGTCCCCTATATACTCTTTGTCCGTATTATGCAGTATAGAAGAATAATCTGATACAGCGCCTTCCTCAACTATAGTTTTCTCAACTAAAATAGCTTCTGTAGCGTCATCGTATGAAACATCAGCGCCAAAATTTTCAGTAATAAATCTAAGAGGTACCATTGTAGTATCGTTTGTCAGCTGAGGAGCCAAAAGCAATGTAGTCTTTTGACCATTAACCAAAGCATCCGTCCTGTCTATCCATATATTTATTACAACATCCTCATATGTAAGTGTAACGCCCATATCAGCGTCGTTCCATTCTACAGTGGCTCCAAACGCCTCGGTTATAACCCTAAGCGGCACAAGCGTTGTGCCATTCTGCTCATATGGTGTTGTTACAGCAACATCCTGATCATTGATTTTTAAAATACTGTCTCCAATTTTAAACGCAATTGTAATTTTCTTTTCAGTTACTTCATTGTTATCTGAATTTTCATTGCCTATCTCGTCTAAAATATCGCCTACAACTATATTTTCATTGTTTTCTTCATTGTCTCCGGAAGCCGCAAATGCCGGCAGATAAACACATGCTGACACCATCATCAGCGCAATCCCCATAGCCAATAATTTTTTAAAAATATTTTTCATCTTATAATCCTCCGCTTTTAATTCTTATATTTTTATTTTTCATCAAAAGTTATATATGTATCTATAAAACTATCCCCTCGCTTTACCTGCACGCCGGCACCGCTTCCGGGCAAATAGTTTTTTGATAGTTCGTTCCAGTCTATTTTAGAATTTACATAAACGCCGTCGACAGAGATTAATATATCGCCATTCTGTATTCCGGCATTTGCTGCGGCTCCGCCCGGAACTATTCCCGAGAACGTGAGGCCTTCATTACTTGGCAGTCCATATTTCGCAGCTGCGCTCTCCTGGAACTCCCCTCCAAAGCTTGGTCTTTTTACTTTGCCGTATGTTTGAAATTGATTTATTGCATATTTTACGTCCGATATAGGTATCGCAAAGCTGAGCCCTTCAATTCCTGTTCCAACATACCCGGAAGAACATATACCCAAAACCTCTCCGTTTAAATTAACCAGCGGACCTCCACTGTTACCGGGATTAATTGCAGCGTCGGTCTGAATAAGCTTATAATCGCTCGAAGTGCTTCGGTTTACACCGCTGATAATCCCGGCTGAAACCGAGTTCCGCAGTGACATTGATACCGGAGTTCCGACAGCAACTACTTGATTTCCTGGATAAATCGAACTTTCATCAGCAAACTGAGCTACCGTAAGACCCAATTTTTCAATCTTAACAACAGCTAAATCAAGGTCACTGTCGATATACTTAACTTTCCCTTCATAACCTTCGCCGTTTGACAAAATCACAATTATTGACGACATATCCTCAACAACATGAGCGTTTGTCAGTATTTCTCCCCCCGACGTAATTACAACTCCGGTACCATGAGCTATACCCTCCGCATATTTATCCTGATAAGTTGCGGTAGTGTTTCCGGTATAGTTCCCCACTATAGCAACAGTACTGGGCGAAATTTTATTAATAGCATATGAATAAATATCCGCGCCTGACTGAGACTGACTAATATTAATTTCCTGTGTTTCTTCATTCCAGGCAACATCTGCGCCCAAACTTTCACTAACCGCCCTCAAAGGAACATAGGTAACGCCGTCCTGAATAAAAGCGTCGGTTTCTATTTGATTTCCATTAACGAATATATTTGGTTTTTCTAAAGAAAAAACACTATATCCAATACAACAAGATGAAATCAGCGCTGCAGACACTGCCAAACAAATTCTTTTTTTCATAAATTATCCTCCAAAATTTGTTCTTTAAATTCACATTTATATAAATACAACAAAAAAATAGCACCATTCAAATTGAATTAGTGCTATTATAACATGAAATACATTTCATGTCAATATTTTCCATATAATTTCTTTTTTATTTATAATTTCACACGAATTTACACTGGGTTCAACAACCATAAAACATATATTAATACAATATATATTTCACATTCATAAAGAGTTATAAAACTTCCGCTGCACCGCATATTCGTAATAAAATTCAATCTTTTTCTTTTATATAATATCATATAAATTATAAATCCCAAAACCGCTCCGAATGTATTGGTGATTAAATCATCTAAATCTGTGGTTCTCCTATTAAATAATTGCATAAATTCAATTGAAAATGAAAACAAAAAACCTATTACTGCAATCCTTTTCCATCCGATTTTTGATTTATCAATACTCAGAACAGAGAATAAGAATCCAAAGGGAACAAATAAAATGACGTTCAGAATATAACTCATTTGGTCATTAAAATACATACGATACGGATTAATATGTATTTCAGCCGGATTAAAAAGATAAATAAGTTTGCTGGTAATAGGAGACAACCTTTCCATTGCCGCTTTGCTATAATTAATAATATCTAAGTCCAGTGAATATTTATGAGCAATAATATATTTTATATCAGGAACACCTGTTGTTGTTAAAATGCCGACGCATAGAAAGCAGAAAATCTGCACCGTAATGACACGGTGCAGATTATAATCATTACCTAATTTATGTGAATTTTTAGCTATTAAACACTGCGCCAATACAATAAAAGGCAGCATCATCAAATATATTTTTACAGACTCCAGTATATGCAAATTATTAAACCCCGAGATACTAAGCCAATTTAAAAAATTATTCAACATAGTCAAATTCACATCCATATATTTCAACAGGGTCTCCGTCCTGGATTCCGGCTTCTTTTAGCTTGTCTATTACACCGCTTTTTATAAGTGCACGCTGGAAATACTGCAGGGATTCATAATCTTCCATATTGGTAGAACCTACAATAAACTGTGCCCGTCTGCCCTCAACATGATAAACTCCGTCTTCCACACTGACTGTAATCGTATCGTCAGCTTTTCTGTCTGACTCCAAATCAAACATTTCGTATTCTTCTTCAAACTCCTCATCAGGAATTTTAGAAAGAATTTCATAGGTGTATTTCAGAACTTCGCTTATCCCTGCTTTAGTAGCCGCCGATATCTTAAAGACCGTATACCCTCTGTCCTCCATCTCTTTCTTAAACGCCTCATAATTTTCTTCAAACCCCGGTATATCGGATTTATTAGCTAAAACTATCTGACGTTTTTGAGCCAACTTTTCACTATACAGTTTAAGTTCATTATTTATTGTATCAAAATCTTCAATCGGGTTTCTGCCTTCAATTCCTGAAACATCAACAACGTGCAGAAGCAGCTTTGTTCTCTCAACATGCCTTAAAAACTCATGACCAAGCCCAACTCCTTCATGTGCGCCCTCAATAATTCCGGGTATATCAGCTACAACAAATGAACCGTCACCCATATTCACTACACCCAAATTAGGCTGCAGAGTAGTAAAATGGTAATTAGCTATTTTAGGTCTCGCGTCACTGACAATGGATAGGAATGTAGATTTTCCCACATTAGGAAATCCCAGCAGCCCAACATCAGCGATTAATTTTAATTCCAAAGTTACCATTCTCTCATCGCCAGGCGCGCCTGGTTTTGAAAATCTCGGCACTTGTCTGGTAGCGGTCGCAAAATGGGCGTTTCCCCAGCCTCCTATACCACCTTTTGCAATAACAAACTCCTCGCCGTCCTGTTTCAAATCACATATAACAAGTCCCGTTTTTTCATCTCTGACTATAGTTCCAACAGGGACGTTAATCCTAAGATGCTCTCCGTTTTTGCCATTCCTGTTCGCGTCTCTGCCGTTTCCGCCGTTCTCAGCGGCAAATTTTCTTTTGTATCTGAAATCAACCAGCGTATTAACATTCTTATCAGCAACAAAAATGACATTTCCGCCTTTTCCTCCGTCGCCGCCGTCCGGTCCGCCGGCCGCCACGTATTTCTCCCTATGAAAGGTAACCGCTCCGTTTCCGCCGTCACCCGCTTTAATAAATATTTTCGCACTGTCTGAAAACATATTTTTCCTCCTGTTCCGCTCTAAGAGCGCTGGATATAGCTCTAACTATATATTAAGTTTAAAACAATAATCCTATACAATTATTTTAAACTTAATATATAAAAACAAAAGGGCGGACAAAGTCCACCCCACTATAGCTGTTTAAATTACTGAACAATTTCGTAAACAGAAACCTGTTTCTTTGTCTTGCCCTTACGTTCAAACTTAACTCTTCCGTCAACGAGTGCGAACAAAGTATCATCACTACCCTTTTTAACGTTCACTCCGGGGTAAATCTTAGTTCCTCTCTGTCTAACGAGGATATTTCCGGCAATAACAGGCTGACCATCGCCCTTTTTAACGCCTAGGCGTTTGGACTCGGAATCTCTTCCGTTTTTGGTACTACCCATTCCCTTCTTATGAGCCATTCTTAATCACTCCTTGCTATCAAAAATTATGAAAATCAATACTTATGCATTGATTGCTGAAATCTCAACCTTTGTATACGGTTGCCTATGTCCCTGCTTCTTGTGATAATGCTTTTTAGGCTTGTACTTATAAACAATAATTTTCTTTGACTTGCCGTTCTTAGCAACAGTAGCTGTAACGCTTGCTCCGCTAACGTAAGGAGCGCCGACTTTAACGTCGTCACCGCCGACAATCAAGACCTTATCAAACGTAACAGTTTCTCCGGCTTCAACATCAAGCTTTTCAATAAAAACTGTATCGCCCTGTTCAACCTTATACTGCTTTCCGCCTGTTTCTATAACTGCGTACATAATCGTAATACCTCCTATTACCCAAGACTCGCCATTGGGGTGGCTTCCGCAACTTAATAAAACCCCTTCTGCGCGGTTACCGATATAATATACCATAGCTTAAAAATTTTGTCAAGTAAAAATTTATATAATTTATATTATCCGAAAAATTTAAGTTTTTCAGATTTATTTTCCATAACACTAAAGTTATAGTAAATACTTTTTTTACAACCCAAAATAACATATTTGTTTATTATTTTGTATTTATATATTTTTTAATATTTTAAATCATTAAATAAAACAAAAAAAGTCATAAGACTTAATAAATAAAGTTAATTAATTTTATCTTCACTATTAAAATGAAATTTACAAACCGTTTTATATCTAATACTTTTTCAAAAAACTGAGCCGGTATTATAATACCGGCTCATAGAACAGCTAATAATTTTTATTTTTTGTCATAAATCTCCTATGTAGTTTTTTAATTGGGAAGAAATTTATTACTTTTAATTTATTTTCTATTATTTAACTTCGTAACTGTCTGAAAGCGGTGTAATATTATCAGAACTATTCCAAATATAAAGTACAACTTTATTTTCTGCTGTCTCCTGCAATCCATTTATAACAAATTTTCCGTTGCCTGAAACATCCGCTGTTTTAAAGCCGATTAATATTCCGTATTTATTGTATTCAGCAGCGATTAAACTTGCATTTTCCGAACTCTCTGTTTTATTATATTTTATCTCAACTTCAAGATTCCCGTTAACATATTCGGCGCTGTTTATTTGGTATTCAAATGGAGTTGATGTCGGTTCCGGGCTCTCAGTCGGATTGCCGCCCGCTTCTGCAACGGAAATGCCGGCCAAATTTATATCTCCGACAGGTCCGGCTATATACAATGGCGATCCCACTTCTGTAAAATGATAGGTGAACGAACAGTCTCCTCCTGCCTCAGGTGTAAAAGTAGCTGCCGGTGTGCTTAAATCAGTAGTATATAACCCTAAATAATTAGAACCGTTTGAATAAAAATACACCGTAACCAAACATTCGCTCTCAGGAATACAATAAAATGAACGTGAATCTACCTGTTTAGTTTGATATCCTCTTGTTATTGATACATCTCCTGCCGTAAACTTATTTGTCTTATAACTGTTTCCGGATCCCTTATAGCAGCCGACATAACCATCATTTGATATATCACCGGCAGACATACTCTGTCCGCCGAACCAATCCTTTGCATAACTGGTTACGCCCGTTGGTATTTTTGTTATATCTCCCGGAGGTTTTGCCGTTGGCGCCGAGGTTGCATCCGGGTCTTTGGTGGGCTCAGATGTAGGCGTTACATAAGGCGGTTCTACTGGAACAGCGCCTCCTGCAACAGCAACGAGTTTTGACTTATATGACTTTATAGCCTCCAAAAGTTCAGGAATTATTTCGTGGTTCGTATCCTCAGCCGCATTATCAAAGGTCCACTTAAAGTCTCCGCCGTTTACTCTGCCCGCATATTTTTTTACCTTTTCAACAGCTTCTTCCGCGGTATCTACACTGTACTCATACATAATGCTGGGATCGGTATCAAAATTATTATATGTCCCTTTTCCTACTTCATCGCCTTTTTTGGCTGTTACCGTTTCCGGCACAACCTCATCACGGCTGTTTGCTATATACGCGTCAAACTCTCCCACGTCAGGAGTGTTCTGATATGTATAAAACCTTTTTGCTCCAACAATTACGTCCCCGTAGGATTTTATCATACCGCCCATTTGGCCTGAAAGAGTTCCCTTATCATTATATGTTCCTGTTTCAGAGTTGTAACAGTCGCTGCCTTGAGACGCTATTATCATTGGTCTTTGACAATTTCTATAATAATTATTTTCTGAAAATACCGATGTTTTCATTGCCGCACCGATTCCATAAAGTGCATTGCCATCATAATAATTGTTATATACATGGTTACTGCCAACTACGCATCTCGGATGCCTTGAGTCTGTATGATCAAACCAGTTATGATGATATGTAGCATAAATCTTGGCTTCATCAGTATACATATTGCTGTTTTCCCACGGACCGCCCGAGACACAAGTCTTGCCCAAATCCCACATATGGTTATACGCAACAGTCACATAATCTGACCTTGACTTAATATCTATAGCTCCGTCGCCTTTAATTTGGTCAGCGTCCTTGCCCGGCGCACCGTAGAAAAAGTCACAGTTGTGCGCCCAAAAGTTTTTATTATCAGTATCAAGAACAACAGCCGAACCTGTGGTTCCTTCACCGCCGTACATCATTCCGAAATTTCTCATCTCAAAATTGCTGCTTCTTTTTAGTGTGATAATCCAGCCATATATTAGCGCGTCGTCGCCAACACCTTCCAAAGTTATATTTCCGGTGTTGATAAACCTCACTGTATGATTATCTGTTAACGCCGGTTCATCAACACGGCCGATAAGTCTTATGCACAAAGTTGTCTTTATCTTCTTTGACTCTCTATAAGCCAAAATATTATAAAGACCAACTCCCAACGATTCATCGCCGTTTATTGTAACGGTATCTTTATTCCCGTTTGTAACATAGATAACATCTGCGTCTTCTCTAAGTGTGCCGTCATCATTATACGCGCCGCTTGATGTTCCGTATGGAGAATTTTTAGAAAAAGCAAAACCCTCGCGTGCATGTTTCATCACGGACAGCGCTCCTGTTTCGGCTGATGCATCAGTTATCTCAGCGCCGTTTTTTACCGGAACCACTTTTAGAATATATTCACCCTCAGGCAGTCCCAAAGCGTCCGCCCTGAAATATCCCGGATATGTTCTAACCAATTCATCATCCAGCTTAAAATATTCCCCTCCGGCTTGTTTGCAGTAAACATTGTAACCATCAGCACCCGAATATTCATTCCAAGTCACATATGCTGTTTCAAGCCAGCCCTCACTGTGAATTAAAGACACAGTGGTTTGATTCGCTGCAGCTGAAAAACTTACTGCACTCAGTAAAAATACCAGAGAAATAATTAAACACAATCTTCTTTTCAAATTAGTTTTCATAATTGCCACTCCTTTTAATTTTTCATTTCTCTTATATTTGTATTATAACAGCATAAAAAATTAACGTAAAGTAGCAGTTAATGTTTATTTTTATGGTAGCAGATTATTTACTGCATTCACATGCTCTTGTACGGCAAGTTTGGCACCAAATCTGGTCCGATAACTCCTTAGGTTATCCGTTTTTTTAAAAATATATTGTTTTTACGTTACAGCAGAAACCTATAAGGTATTTGATTTCTTATAATAATCAATAAGAATATAAATTTATTATTTTGCGTGACGTTCTGCTGTTCTGCATTATTATCATACATCAAAATTGGCGGCAGAATTAATGTCATAAATAATTTTTTAAAAATATAAAAAGCATATAGTCTATTAGTCTCCTAATTAAAAAATCTCTCACAGCTTGTTGCTGTAAGAGATTTAAATTATTATCTGCTGCTACCCGAAAAATCCGGACAGCAGTCTCACAATATCGTTCCAAGTTGCAAATAACATTAGTCCTATTAAAAGCAAAAATCCAATAAAATGAACATATCCTTCCTTATCCCTGGGTATCGGCTTCCTGAATATCATTTCAATAAGCACAAACAGAATTCTTCCGCCGTCAAGCGCCGGCAGCGGAAGGAGATTCATAACACCGATATTTACTGCAAGGAAACCGGCAAAGAAAATAAAGTCAGCCAATCCCGTTTTTGCAACAGTGCTCATAGCAGACACCACGCCGACAGGTCCGGATAAATCGGTTACGCTGGCGCCTCCGGTCAGCAGCATACCAAGCGATACAAATACAAGTTTTACCATCCAAATTGTTTGATAAAAGCCTTCATGAAGAACAGACAGAGGATTTATGGAATTCTGCTTAACGGTAAATCCCACATAATAATATGGAGTTCCATCCTCTAAGGTGGTCTGCATAGGAGTAAATTTTTCAGTATAAACTTTTCCGTCACGTTTATATTTTAATTCGCATTCTCCCTCACCGCTGTACTGACCCAATTCAAAAGAAATATCTCTCTTTATATGAACTGTTGTTCCGTTAATGCCAACTATTTTATCCCCTGGCTGCAAAAACCTTGCGGCGTCGCTTTGGGATTCAACAGTGTCAATAGTCGTTGAGGTTATTCCGCCTGTTGAAGCCGCTGAACTTATAACTATAATTGTTACAATAATAAATCCCATAATAATATTCATAGCCGCTCCGGCAGCAAGAACGATTATCCTCTTCCACGGCTTTTTATTAGTAAAGGCCCCCGGACTGTCGCTTTCCTCATCCTCTGCTTCCATGGCGCAAAATCCGCCCATCGGCACTGCACGTATAGAATATAAGGTATTTTTCCCCTGTTTCTTATAAATAACCGGTCCCATACCTATAGCAAACTCGTTTACTGTCACACCGAAAATACGGGCTGTTATAAAATGTCCAAGCTCATGAATAAGAATAATTACTCCAAAAATAATAATAGCCGCTAAAATTGTTAAAAACGTTGACATATAGTCTCACGCACCTCTCTGTCAGTCTCAATAATATCGTTTAGGGAAGGATTCTGAATCGAACTAAACTCGCTCATAGCGCTCTCTGCAATCTCTGCAATCTCTAAAAATTTCACCTTCCCATTAAGAAAACCATTAACTGCCGCTTCATTTGCCGCGTTAATTATAGTTGGCATGGTTCCTCCAATTTTTCCTGCCTTTTCTGCTAAATCAAGACACCTGAAAGTTTTACGGTCAGGCTCATAAAAAGTCATTTTACCCAATTCCTTAAAATTAACCTGCATATCAGCAGACGGAAGTCTTTCAGGATACGTAAACGCATACTGAATTGGATGCTTCATAGAAGGTAGAGACATTTGCCCTATTATACTGTTATCACAAAATTCTACCATAGAATGTATTATGCTCTCTCTGTGAACAACGACTTCAATATCATCAATATCCACGCCAAACAGCCATTTCGCCTCTATAACCTCTAGGCCTTTATTCATAAGCGTAGCGCTGTCAATTGTAATTTTAGCTCCCATATCCCAGTTAGGATGTTTTAGCGCGTCACTTTTCGTTACATTCACTAATTCAGTTCTCGTCTTTCCAAAAAATGGTCCGCCCGAAGCGGTGAGCAATATTTTTTTTACCTCTCTGTGATTTCCGGCAAGCATACTTTGAAATATTGCAGAATGCTCACTGTCAACCGGAAGCAGACGCACATTATTTTCTGCTATTGCTTCCATAAAAAGATTACCTGCGGTTACAAGCGTCTCTTTATTGGCAAGAGCTATGTCCTTGCCGCATTTAATAGCCTGCATTGTCGGAACAAGCCCCGCAAATCCAACAATAGCTGACAAAACCATATCAACATCCGAGTCTGCGGAAACCATTGACAGCCCTTCAGAACCTGACACAACTTCTACAGATGTATCAGCAAGAGATATTTTCAATTGTTTCGCGTCATCCTCATTCGGAACAGCAACCAGCTTTGGATGATATTTTCTGGCCTGCTCCTCCAAAAGCCTTATATTCTTATTCCCGGAAATACCAATAACGTGAATATTTTTTATACCTTTTAAATCATCTATTACTTCAAGTGCCTGGGTTCCTATAGAACCCGTTGAGCCTAATATTGAAACTCTTAAATCCAAATTTTCCCTTTTATTCATTATATCACCATTTTTATATTATAATACCAACAAAAATGAAAAACGATAATGGGACAGGCAGCAAACATCCCCCTATCCCTTTACCGCTTTCAAATTAAAGTTATAAAATTATTAAACATACACTTTTATATAAACAAACTTATCTGAGCTGCAAAAATAAAAACAACCGGAGCAACCATTATTATACTGTCGCATCTGTCAAGCATTCCTCCATGACCCGGGAACATTTTTCCAAAATCTTTTATTCCAAACTGCCTCTTAATAAGCGACGCTGTAAGGTCGCCGATTTGAGCAACAAAAGACGCTATTACACCCAAAATAAACATAAGCATATAACTCATTTCTGCTCCGCCTATATATGCTGAAATAAAAGTATTAATAATAAAAGCAAACAGCAAAAATCCAAGGCCGCAGCCTATAACTCCGCCGACAGCTCCCTCAATTGTCTTTTTGGGGCTGATATTTGGGCAAAGCTTATGCTTTCCAAAGAGCTTTCCGGCAAAAAATGCACACGAATCAGTCATAAACGCACCTAGAAACACGAGCCAAACCAATATATTTCCAAAATCTAAACGTCTTATAAAAAGGAGATGAGACAGCATAAAAGGAATATAGATAAGGCTTATAATCAGCATTGCCACGTCTGTAATCATTATTTTACGATTGCTGCCGAGCATTGCCAAAAATAAAATAACAAGATATCCATAGGCGCATGTTAATATTTGTTTCGGAAGCAAAAACGCACACAAAGGTAGTATAACGGTCCCTAAAAAACCAAACAGACAAAGCAGCGGCACTTCTTTTTTCATATTCACTGCGTCGTAGAATTCATAAATTCCAATAAGCGAACACAATATAACCGTGCATAGCATAACCCAAGTCGGAGCCAATAAAATCAAAACAATAACCGGCACTCCAACCGCCGCTGTTAAAACCCTCATCTTTAAACTCGGTTTCAAATTCCACGCCTCCTAAAGCCGTAAATAAACTATCCAACTCCAAATAATGCGTTTCCGGCAAAAATTTCTTAAATAATCCAAATTAAAACAAAGCTCATAATTACAATTTATTTTTATCAAATCCGCCCAAAACGTCTGTCACGGTTCTGATAATCTATAATCGCCTGCTCCATATCCTTATTTGTAAAATCAGGCCAGCATATATCACTGTACCAAAACTCAGCATATGCCGCCTGCCATAAAAGAAAATTTGACAGCCTTTTTTCGCCGCTGGGCCGTATTATCAAATCCACTTCAGGCAGATTCGAAGTATACATAAGCCCTCCAAAATACTCCTCTGTTATATCTTCAACGGTAATTTGTCTTTCAGAAACCGCAGCAGCGGCAAGCCTGGCAGCATTAACTATCTCCGCTCTGCCGCCATAATTTAAAGCAATATTAAGTACAAGTCCATCACCGCTTGAAGTGACTTCTTCCGCATGAACAATCGCGTCTTTAATTTTCTGAGAAAGAGGAGCAATATCACCGCTTATTTGAAGCTTCATATTTCTATTCTTAAACTTCTCTTCAACAGTTAAAAGATAATTATAAAGCAATTCCATCAGCGCGTCAACTTCATCTTTAGGACGATTCCAATTCTCAGTTGAAAACGCATATACTGTTAAAGCCTTAACTCCTATTGAGTTGCAATAATCACATATTCTCTCAAGATTATCAGCTCCGGCTTTATGTCCGGCCCTTCTTGGCAAACCTCTTCTTTTTGCCCATCTGCCGTTTCCATCCATAATAATACCAATATGTTTCGGCACACGGCTTAAATCAAGCTTCCCGGAATGGGCTGTTCTCCTCCCTATTTTAAAAAACACAGTCATACCCCTTCCGAACTGTCTATACTTCTAAAATCTCATCTTCTTTTTCTTTAACTATTGTATCAATAAGCTTAATATATCTGTCAGTGAGCTTTTGAATATCATCCTCAAGGTCAAGAAGACCGTCTTCGGTAATTTCTCCGGCCTTCTTCTGTTTCTTAAAACGCTCTATAGAATCACGTCTCACACCGCGGACAGCAACTTTAGCTTCCTCGCCGCGCTTTGAAACTTCCTTAACCAACTCTTTTCTTCTTTCACCATCAAGAGGAGGAAAGTTCAAACGAATAACCTTTCCGTCATTATTAGGATGAATTCCTATATCCGACGCGTTAATCGCTTTTTCAATGTCACCCAAAATACTTGCGTCCCAAGGCTGAATAACAATCATTCTTGCTTCCGGAACTGAAACAGTGCCGACTTGTGCCAAAGGTGTGGGAGCACCATAATATTCAACAGTTACCCTATCCAATATTGCAGGATTCGCACGCCCTGCACGAATTTGAGATAAATTTCTCTCTAAAGCGTCAACCGCTTTCTTCATTTTGTTCTCGGATTCCTTCATATCTAACATCCCTTTCTTTTTATATTATAATTTAAGATACTATAGTTCCAATATTCTCGCCGCACAAAACCTTAACAATATTTTCAGGTTCATCAAGTCCAAATACCAGCAAAGGTATATTATTATCCATACAAAGCGTTGCCGCTGTAGTGTCCATAACTCCTAATCCCTTATTAAGAACGTCCATAAATGACAATTTATCAAATTTCTTTGCATCCGGGTTTATATTAGGATCGCTGTCATAAACACCATCTATCTTTTTAGCTAAAAGTATAACCTCAGCGCCTATTTCTGCGGCACGAAGAGCCGCCGCCGTATCAGTTGAGAAAAACGGATTACCTGTTCCGCAGCCAAATATAACAACTCTTCCCTTTTCCAAATGTCTTCCAGCTCTAAGTCTTATGTAAGGCTCGGCTATCTGTCTCATCTCAATCGCCGTTTGAACCCTGGCTTCAACGCCCAGCTGTTCAAGCGCGTCAAGCATAGCGAGACAATTTATAACAGTAGCAAGCATACCCATATGATCGGCTCTTGAACGATCCATACCCTCGCCGTCGCGGCCTCTCCAAAAGTTACCGCCGCCGATGACTATGCCTATCTCTGTTCCCATATCATAACATTTTTTTATCTCTTTAGCTATAGCGTCAATCTTATTATGATCAAGACCAAAGCCTTCGTCTCCAGCCATCGCTTCTCCGCTTAACTTTATCATTATTCTTTTGTATTTCGGTTTCATTTCCATTCCCCTTTCAAACAAGTATTTCAGCTATATTTTAAGTCGTTAAGACTAATCATTATCCATATTTAAGTCTCTCTCGCTTGATCCGCTCCCAGAAACATTTCTGCTTCTTGAGGAACTGTTGTCTTCATCATCGTCTTCGTTTGACGAGTTAGAACTGCTTCTGTCCGAAGATTTTTCTCCGCTTTCAGAGTTGCTTTTACTGCTGCTTGAAGAACCGGAGGCATTACTTTTGCTTGAATTTGAGGAACCTCCATACTTTTTCTTATATGAATCAAGTTCTGACTGTACAACATCCAGCTGGTCCTGCAAAAGCTGAGAATCACTTTTAAGTTTTGTATTCTCGTCAGTCAGCGTCTGCACCTGGATATCACGCTTTTCTATTGGATTGATTATCATATTAAATGAAAACACAAATGCCGCCATAAATATTGATATGTTTAAGAGTATAATACCAATAATAAGCATGGATTTCCTGCCTTTAGCCGACTGTTTTTTTTGTTTCTGAGAATTTATATCACTCATCAAAAAATTCCTTTCATAGTATCATAATTACGATAAAAATTTACTAAACGGTTTTAATGTGTAAGCCATTCGCCGAACGAACCTAAATTAAGAGCGCCGGTAACAAGCAAAGTCATTATAGCTCCGCTGGTCATTATTCCCAAAAGCACTGCCGGCAATGCATATTTTGCTCTCATATCAAGAAGCCCGGCAATCATTGAACCTGTCCACGCTCCCGTTGTGGGAAAAGGTATTGAAACAAATATATATATCGCAACAGCCGCCGCCTTTGAGCTTTTTCTGGATATATCCCCGGCCTTTCTATGTGTTCTTGCTTCAAGCCATGTAGCGAACTTGCCCAACAATTTGGTCTTTTTCAACCACTTTATAATAGGGCGGAACGCTAATAGAATAAACGGAACAGGTAAAAAGTTAGCAATAACAGATAAAACGTATATAAATAAAATATTCAAAAAGTTGTGATCGACTTGTGACAAGCCATAAATTATTGAGCCTCTTATCTCTGAAATAGGCATAACAGCCAATATAAAAGTCCAGATATAAGTCATTATAGGTTCAGTCATGAAATAATCCTCCGATAAAACAGCCAAACGCTGGGTTTTCATAGAATTCGAAACATAAAAATATTCCGTTATCATTATATACAAAATATATTTGAGATATTATACCACGAAATAACTGACTAGGCAAGATATTTTATGTTAACAATTCATCTTTTTTGTTCATATTTTACTTAGAATTCTATCTATTCAATTGTTATTTAATTCTTTATCTTCTTGGAGGACGTTTTGAACGTGAACTTCTTCTGCGCATTTCAGCCAGCTTTATATTTCTTCTTATATTAATTATCATATAAATTATAAATATAACTAAAGCAGCAGCCAAAATGACTATTAATATTTTTACGAACCAAAAACTCCATATATAACTAAAAAACTGCATAAGAAATCCAAGCGGATGACGCTTTACAGAAAAATCAGCTATTAAGTCTCCGCTCCCAACAACTTCTCCGTTAAGAACAACGTTAACTGTTCCTATCTTGTCCCCCTCGTTTACAGGAGCCGCCATATATTCAGGCAGAGAAGTCTCTATCTTCAAATCCTCGGAATTTGCGTCCTCTGGCACCGTAACTATAATATTGCTGTTGGTTGATAATGTTGTATGGTCTGTGCCGCTTCCGAAACGCACCTTTATCTCGCCGACCATATCTCCTTTTGTTATGGCTGTCACAGCCTTATAATTATCAATAGCATAAGCCAGCATATTTTTTGAATCGTAATGTCTGTCGTCCTCTGTCTTGCAATTCATAACGACACCGATAACCTCAAGATCGCCTTTCTGCGCCGAAGACACCAAACAATACCCAGCCTGGCTCGTGTGCCCGGTCTTTATACCTGTCGCATACTGGTAAAAATAATTGGGATATTTTAAAGTTGACAACAATCCGTTCGTGTTTATCAGCGTTCTTGCCCCAACTTTATCTGTCGCCGGAATATTTGCCTGCGACATAGCCACAATACTCCTAAAAGTTTTATTTTTCATAGCTTCTCTTGATAACGTACATAAATCCGCAGCAGTTGTATAATGCTCCTCGTCATGAAGCCCATGAACATTCATATAATGAGTTCCGCTAAGACCAAGTTCCTCAGCCTTGTTATTCATTCTCTCAACAAAAGTTGGAACATCTCCGCAAACAATTACAGCCAAAGCCTGAGCTGCGTCGTTTCCGGACTCCACCATAAGTCCCTCGAGCAGATATTGAACCGTCATGGCTTCGCCCTCTTTAAGCTGCATACTGGAACCGTCGGCAGGTAAGTCTTCAAGCATATCCGGGGTTATAAGAAAGGCAGAATTTAAATTTATCTCGCCGCGGTCTATTGCTTCTAAAGTTAGCAAAGCGGTCATTATCTTAGTAGTGCTGGCAGGATAAATCTGTTTGTCTGAATTTTGTTCAAACATAACTTCTCCATTCAGACAGTTTACTAATATAGCGGCCTCCTGCTCAGCCAAAATCGGTTTTCCGCCGTCGCCGACTCTCGGATTTTTAGTTGGCTCGGCCTTTGGTTCCGGAGTTGCTGTAGCTTTTGAAGAAGCAGATTTAGAAGATTTTGCGGCCGGAGTTGATGTAGGTTTGCTTCCCCTTATGGTACCGCTCTCCCTATCATCGTCATCATTTGTCTTCTTATCAGATTTAACATCAGAATTTGTATCTGAATTATCTTCTTCGTCCGAATTATCCTCTTTATTTGTCCTGACAGTGGATGAATCCGATGAAGAAGTTCCGTTTTCAGAATAAATCAATACAGGTGAAAGACAAATTGCTGCACTCATTAACAAAATTAAAATAGCTGAAAAAATTCTTTTAAATTTCACGTCTTATGTTCTCCTTTAAATTTCTTTTGTTTCGGTTTTTCTCTCCAAACGTTCACGCTCAGCTTGCGAAAGCCTTATATAATTCGGCGCGAGTTCCGCATAACTTATTGTATCTCCCGAAAGCGCCGCCTCATACCCTAATTCCGCTACAGAGCCGGCCATATTGAGATTGTTGTTTCCCTTTGCAAATTTTGCATTATCTCCTAAATATTCTAAAATTTCTTCTCTATAAACCAAAACCCCGTCTCCTAAAAACAAAACCTTTTTTTTCAAATTTTTCAGCTCGTCCAAAAGAGATTCTAAACTAACGGCTTTATCTTCGCAAACACGCGTTAGAGTACCGTCTCCTAAAAATTCAGCAGTATATACCTGATTTCTCCTGGCATCCAAAATCGGGCAAATTATCCCGTCAAAGTATGGAACGTTATTGGCCAGCGCTTCAAGCGTTGAAACCGCTGCGCACGGTTTTCCCGCAGCATGCGCCATCGCTTTTATCGTTGCCGTTCCTATTCTGACACCTGTAAAAGAACCGGGACCTGCCGCAACAGCAAAACAATCTATATCTGCAGGTTTTAGTTCCAGCGAATTGAGCAAAGCTTCTATTTGAGGCATTATTTTTTGCGAGTGGGTTTTACCGCAGTTAACTATAGCTTCTCCAACCAATTTTTCTCCGTCATACACTGCAGACGTCGCCGGCATACAACATGTGTCTATCCCTAACACTAACATATCTTTATCTCCCTGTAATCTTCACCCTTTTCAGGATACGCCTTTATTTCAACCCGTATAGTCCCTTCGGGCAAGATATTTTTAATATTGTCAGCCCACTCAATAATTGTTATACCATTGCCAAACAAATACTCATCAATCCAGTCGCATTCATCAAGCGCGGGGTTGGCGAGACGGTATACGTCAAAATGATATATTGGAATATCACCGCCGTATTCGTTAACCAAAGTATACGTTGGACTCAATACATCATTTTTAGAATGAAAGTATTTTGCTATTCCCTTAACGAAAGCGGTTTTTCCTGCACCCAAATCTCCAACCAAAGCAATAACATCGCCCGGTTTAAGCTCAGCCGCCAATTCACCGGCAGCTGACGCAGTATCCTCAACCGAGTTAGACTTATATATTTTCATATATTTACCTCTATCTTTAGTTTCTTCAATAAAATGAAGTCTTTATTATATTATATTGACATTATGCAACAAAGTCAATATAAACCTATTGAATAATTTTAAAAAATAACTTATAATATAAATAAATTTGTTTTTGGGAGGGCTATAATATGCAAAGAGTCGACAAAGCGAACTACTATTTGGATATAGCAGAAACAGTTATCGAACGCGGAACTTGTCTAAGGCGCAATTTTGGAGCTATAATTGTCAGAAATGATGAGATTATATCGACAGGATATACAGGCGCACCAAGGGGACGGAACAACTGCTCTGACCTCGGGTTCTGCATGCGGGACAAGCTTAACATTCCCCGAGGCGAAAGATACGAAATGTGCCGAAGCGTACATGCGGAAGCCAACTGCATTATAAGCGCCTCACGCCGTGATATGATTGGCGGCACTCTATATTTGGCAGGCAGAGACGCCAAAACAGGAGAGCTTGTAGGTGACGCAAACTGCTGTGCAATGTGCAAAAGGCTGGTTATAAACGCCGGTATAGAAGAGGTAATAGTACGCCGAACACCGACAGAATATGAAGTTATCCCTGTTGATAAATGGATTGAAAACGATGAATCGCTTGAAGGCACCATGGGGTACTAGACCCGGAGGGATTATATGAATTGGACCGCAGCTCAGAAAGAGGCTATTACATATGAAAACAAACAGAATATTCTTGTTGCTGCAGCCGCAGGAAGCGGAAAAACAGCTGTTTTAGTTGAGCGCATAATCAGAAAAATACTAGACCCTACCGAACCTGTTTCCGTTGATGAAATTCTTGTTTTGACTTTCACCAACGCCGCAGCCAGGGAAATGAAAAACAAAATAGCAGCCGCTATAGAAAAAAAGCTAAAAGAAATTCCTGATAATCAGCATCTCAGGTCTCAAACCACCAAAATTGCCGCAGCCGATGTTTCTACCATCCATTCGTTTGCCCAAAAAATAATCAGCAATAACATTCATCTAACAAATATCCCGGCCGGTTTCTCTCTAATCGGCGAAGCAGAAAATGAACTTTTGCTTAAAGACGCCTTAGAAGATTGTTTGGAAAGATACTATGAACGCTTTGACATATTGCCATCTTTTAAGGAGCTCACTTTAGGTCATGGCGGAATAAAAAATGATGATAATCTCAGACGTGCAATCACCAATATATACAAGTTTTCAAGAAGCCTGGCAGAACCATCAAAATGGCTGAACAACTCTGTCAAAATGTATTTTGAAGTTTATAAATCAGGTACTGTATCCGGCACAGAGTGGGAAAATATATTTCTTAGCTGCATAAAGAATTCAACAAGACAACTTCTTGACTATTACAATACAATTATTGAAATATCAGAAAAGGAACTGCCTGAAGAACATACACACGCAGTATTCTTTGAAAAAGAAGCAGAGATGTTTCGTGAAATAATGAAGTGCGGCAATATTGAAGAATATATAGAGAATAGACAAAACATAAAATTTTTAACCAGACCCAGAATCAGCAAAAAAGACAAAGAAGACGCATATCTTGCCGAAGTCCTCAAAAATATAGCAGATATAAGAGAAGAAGCAAAAAAACTATTTAAGAGTAACAAACTGTTTTCATATGAAAACATAGATAGTTTAAGCAGCTCTATAAGTCTTTTGTATCCTCGGATAAAAACGTTAAAAAACATCATACTTATGCTGGAACGCAGACATACACGTCTGAAACTTATGCGTTCCTCCCTTGACTTCAGTGATTTAGAACATCAGCTTATTAAGCTGATAATGAAGAGCGACGGCTCCCCGACAGAATTTTGTAAAACTTTGAGCAATAAATACAAAGCAATATTTGTTGACGAATATCAAGACACAAATAATATTCAAGACAAGTTATTTCAGCTTATATCAGGAGGAAAAAGAAACATATTTATGGTTGGAGACCTAAAACAAAGCATATATGGATTTAGAAACGCGTCTCCAAAATTGTTTCTTAATAAGCTGACCGAATATTCCGGTGAAAATAACAACGGACATCTTATACGTCTGTCAGACAATTTCAGAAGCCGCAAGAATGTTATAGACAGCGTAAACTATCTATTTAAAAACGTAATGTCTAAATCTACAGCAGAAATAGACTATACAGAAGATGAACGGCTGCAAAGCGGCGCAGATTATCCGGAAGTTAAAAATCCCTCAGATTATAAAACAGAACTGATAATGACTGACGTGCTGGACAAATCTTCGGGTTCTGACACGCGCGAAACTGCGTTTCAAAACAAACATGAGCTTGAAGCAAGAACAGTTGCAGAAAGAATATCAAAATTGGTGACGTTTGATAAACTGTCTGTATACGACTCGAAAACAGGAGAACAAAGACCGGTTGAATATGGCGATATTGTTATTCTTCTCCGCTCTACAAAGAATACAGCTCCTATATTCGAACAGGTATTAAGAGAATATAATATACCGGTTATTTCTGACAGCAACGAAGGTTACCTAGACACTATTGAGATAAAAACTGTTTTAAGTTTTTTAGAGATAATAGACAATCCACTGCAAGACATACCCTTAATTGCTGTCATGAGAAGCCCTATCTTTGGCTTTACAGCCGATGAACTTGCCGAAATAAGAACTTTAAACCGGCACGGCAACTTTTATTATTGTGTTAAAACTGCCGCGCAAAACGACAATACAAAAGCCAAAAAATTTTTTGATGTTTTAAATAAAATGCGCGGTTTTTCAAAATATATGGGTACGGATGAACTCATATATAAAATATGCTATGACCTAGATTATCTAGCGGTAGCCGGATCAATGAGCGGCGGAAATATCAGGCAGGCCAATCTGAAAATATTGCTTCAAAGAGCGGGAGATTATGAGAGACGCGCTTTTAAAGGTCTTTTCAGTTTTGTAGATTATCTTAACAAAATTAACGACAGCTCTTCAGGTATGGGACAAGCCAAAAGCACTAACGGCGCATCGTCAGCGGTATCAATCACCACAGTTCACAAGTCAAAGGGGCTTGAATATCCTGTTGTAATTTTAGCCGGAACTACTTACGGCAGACCCGGCGGAGATTCTGTTCTTTACGATGAAAAATACGGTATAGGAATGGAATATATTGATGTAGATAAACGTATAAAACACTCATGTCTTTCATTAGATTTAATCAAATATAAAAAAGCGAAAGAATCAAAAGCGGAAGAAATCCGTCTTTTATATGTAGCCATGACCAGGGCAAAGGAAAAACTTATAATTTCCTGCACCAATGAATCTCCCGGCCAGTCAAAAGGCTGGAAACGTCCAATTTTGAACACACGAGGAGAAATCATCAGTCCATATTTTGAAAACAGCAAAATTTTCAGGGATTGGATAGTCTTGGGATACTTGCCGCAAAAGAACGCAGAAAAACTTAGAGAGGTAATGGAATCCGACATATCCGAGCTAAAAATTGATGAAGCTCAGAATATTCAATTCAAATATATAAGTTATACGGATGAAAATATAAACTTATCACAAAAAGAATCAATAGACTGTGAAAAAACAATCAATGAAGACATATCGATTTCAAAACCAACAGACGAGCCCATAAGCAAAGAGCTCGCTGACGAATTGTATAACAACCTTAATTATTTATACCCTAATGAGGAATTGACCCGCATCCCCTTAAAACTTTCGGTTAGTGAAATTAAAAGAAGCATGCAGGACAGTCTAACCGAGCAGGATGGTGAATATACTCCGATTTTAAGCAGTATCGCCGACAGAACATTCCACTCTGCCTCCAGCGGAGACGCCGCCGAAATAGGAACTATTACTCACTACATAATGCAGCACATAAACCCGGAGTTTACTCAGTCTGAAGAGCAAATAACTGAACAAATAACATCACTTTATGCCAATAATGTTTTAACCAACAGTCAAATTTCTTTAATAGATAAAGATTCAATCATTAAATTTTACAGTTCTGAAATCGGCTGCCGAATGCGGAACGCATATTTAAAAGGAAGTCTTAAAAGAGAATTTAAACTGTTGTTTCCTGTAAGCGCTTCAGAAATATATGGAGATAAAGTAAGTTCTGATTCCAAAAACGCTCAAATCATTGTTCAAGGCGTCGCCGACTGCTTCTTTATCGAAGACAACGAGATAGTTTTATTGGATTATAAGACTGACAACTGTTCTGCCATTTATGCGCCTAAACAAGCTGAAAAATACAAAATCCAAATGGATTATTACACAAAGGGCATTGAATCAATATTTGGAAAGAAAATAAAGGAACGGATTATATTCTTTCTTAAACCTGGAACAGCTGTAAATATATAAGCCCTGATAAATACTGAAAACACACAAACCGGCAAAATTAGGAGGAAGTCCAATGAAAGGTTTAGTATTATCTATAACAGCAGGACAAGGACACAACCAAACAGCCATGGTGATCAGCAAACGTTTCAACGAGTGCGGCGTCGAATGCAAATACCTGGATGTATACAAATTTATAAACCCGATTTTATCAGATTCTGTAAATAAGATTTATCTTATGTCCACCAAAGCTATACCTAAAATCTACGGCGGCGTATATAGAATGTGCGAAAAACGCGGAGTACAGTCCGGTGCCGGCATACACGGACTGAATAGAATAACAAATTCAGTTTTGTCAAGAAGTCTGATAAAACTTATTCAAAAAGAAAAACCTGATTTTATTATTTGCACACACATATTCGCTGCGCTGCTGGTTACTTATATTTCATCAATAGAACGTCTTAACGCTAAAACTATTGGAGTAATAACAGACTTCACTATACATCCTTACTGGGAAGACAGCTTGCTTGATTACTATATTATCGCTAATGAAAGGCTTACTATCCAGGGAATAAAAAAGGGCTTTCCAGAAAACAAGTTTTTACCACTGGGAATACCAATCGGTACTAAATTCTCAAGAAAAATTGAGAAAAGTAAGGCTAAAGAGATTCTAAATCTCCACAGTAAACATACAATACTTGTTATGAGCGGAAGTATGGGGTTTGGAGCTGTATATAAAGAAATTGAAGAATTGGATAAGCTTGATATGGATTTTGAAATTGTATCTGTCAGCGGAAACAATAAAAAGCTTAAAACAAAAATAGACAGTATGGAAACACGGAAAAAAATATACAGTTATGGGTATATCAACAACGTTGATGTGTTTATGGACGCCTGCGACTGTATTATAACAAAACCCGGAGGGCTTACCACCAGCGAAGCGCTTGCAAAACAGATACCAATGCTTATTAATAACCCGATTCCGGGTCAGGAGGACAGAAACGTAGAGTTTCTATTAAACGCCGGAGCGGCCATGCGAATAAGCAGCACAAATCCAATAGATGAAGCGGTTTATCAAATGTTTGTTAACGATGACCGGATGAAACTTATGCAGGAAGCAATGAAGTCAATAGCAAAACCAAATTCAACACAGGATCTTGTGGATTTTGTAATGAACGGCTTAGAATAAAAATTTTATATTTTAAATAAATACTTAGGAGGAAAAATGAAGCTTAGTATTGCTGAAGCTCTATGCAAGGTCAAATAGGGACGAACCGCATAGAGCAATAAAACAGAATGTCCCTAAAAGACTTTGCATTTTATGAGATAATTTCAAAATTAAAAGGAGCAAAGTCAATATGAATAAAATAAAAAAATTAATATATGAGCTGCATTCGTTTATTATACTGTGGCTCACACAATCATTTTCAACCCTCGGCAGTTCAATGACAAATTTTGCGTTAATAATATGGTCATATCAGCAGCAAGGGTCCGCTTTAAAGACCTCAATGCTTTCAATATGTTCATATGCGCCTTATGTCATTATAAGCATATTTGCAGGAGCGTTAAGCGACAAATGGAACAAAAAAGCAACTATGCTTGTCTGCGACAGCTTTGCTGCTGTTTGCACTGTATCTGTCCTGATTCTGCTGCTGTTTGGCAAACTGCAAATATGGCATTTATATTGTTTGAATGCACTAAACGGTCTTATGAACTCAATACAGCAACCGTCAGCAGATGTAACTATCAGTCTGCTTACACCTAAAAAACATTATCAAAAAGCGAGCGGTATGAGAGCATTCTCAAATTCATTGGTAAACGTTATGACTCCCGTCATATCTACCGCACTGCTGGCGCTGAGCAATATTCAAACGATTATTGCGTTTGATTTATTTACATTCGTAATAGCTTTCTTATCACTGCTGTTCTTTGTAAAAATACCAAAAGTTATATCAACTGAGAACGCTAAAGCAGAATCCGTGCTCGAATCCGCCAAAAGCGGAATACGGTATCTGAGACACAACCGTGGAATTTTAGACCTCATACTATTTTTGGCTGCAATAAATTTTACCGCTTCAGTTTTTGAAGCAGCGCTTCCGGCTATGGTTCTATCCAAAAGCTCCGGCAGTGAGTCTGCACTCGGAATAGTCAATGCGGTATCAGGTCTCGCAATGGTTGGAGGAAGCATACTCGTATCACTGATTCCATCACCCAAAAGCCGGGTTCGTATAATTTGCAATTCTCTTCTGCTTGCAATGAGCACAGAAAACTTTTTCCTTGCATTTGGAAAAAGCGTTCCCGTTTGGTGTATCGGAGCATTTTTAGGATGGATAGCCATACCGTTTATGAACGCAAACATGGATGTTCTTTTCAGAAACCATATCCCTCTTAATATGCAAGGCCGCGTATATTCTGCGAGAAACACATTACAGTTTTTCACTATACCAATCGGTTATTTTCTTGGAGGATTTCTGGTTGACAAAGTGTTTGAACCGTTCATGGCGTCACAATCAGCTGCAAGCATATTTGTTACATTATTTGGGCAAGGAAAAGGCGCCGGAGCCGCTTTTTTATTTTTATGGCTGGGATTTATCGGGCTTATCACATGCTTAATCTTTAGAAAAGACCCGCATATATGGCGGCTGGAAAAATAAGATAACTCTCACACACCAAAACTAATATTATATATAACCTATTTTACTTTCTCAAAGATATAAACAAACTATGAAAAAGATTTTAAAACTTTAGGACAAATAGCTTGCTTTATATATTAAAGAACCCATTTTATAACAGACTTTTAAATGAATATAGTCTTATATACAAAAGACTATATAAAATATTTTTAAAGAATTTGTAATTTTCAAACCTTAGGCACTGTTTTCACTTCATTGTTACAGCGAACAAAAATAGGACTTCAATTAAGTGAGCTAACCCCAATTGTTAGATTCTTGGTCTAACATTCGGAATCCGCTCCAAACAAAATGAAGTCCTATTTTTTTTGCAAATTATAACCGCTTTGTCCTGCTGCCGGTATTAAAAACAACTTAAAAGTATATGCTCCTATCCCGAAAAAGCGAAGTGGATTGGTCTCTCAAATTGGATTTTGCTAAATTAAACACTTACCTAAATAAAACGCTTCTTCTAACGCTGGATTATTTTTAATATCGCCCTTGTCTTTTATACCTTTTACCAATACCATACCAATGCTGTCTAACTCAAATCTGTACTGACTATCAATTTCTCTGAGTCTTTGGAGTTGGAGTATGTTTTGATTCGTTTTTAGAATTATCATTTTTCGGAGTTGATGTGGGATTTTCTTCATCCTGCTCTTCATCATCCGCTAAACCTTCATCATCCTCATCATCTGTCGGAATAGGAGACGCTTTCGGTCTTGCCGAAGATTTTGAATCCTCTTCATCACTATTCGGCTCCGGACTAACTTCCAGCACTTTAGGTTCTCCTGTTTCAATACTGCGTACATACAGTTTTGAATCCCTGAAATCCAATATTGATTCTTCATACTTTGATAGGTTACTGTCAATAACAGAAGTTACGAATTTTACTTTATAATCAAAGTTATCAAATGTACCAAACCATACTTCCAGTCTGTCTTCGACCCAAAACTTCACATCATTTATGTTATTTACATCTATTTTGGTGGTTCTTTCCAAAAGTCCCGCTTTTGATAAAGACTTTACAGCTTCTATAACATTGTCCAGCTTGTCCTCATCATTACTTTGAATCCTATGTCCAACTTGATATTTTGTTATTCCAACTCCATATATTATCGGAGCGTTGTAAATAATTTCACCATTTGAAGTCCGGTTCAATTCATCAAAATTATTTCCTGATTCCAATTCAGTTGGCTCCTCTGAATTCTCTGCCGCCGGAGAACTGGTGGGTGAATCATCAACAAAATATCTATTGCCGTCATTGTCAAACTCGTAATGACCGCCGTTCACCTTGTATATTTGGTCTCCGTCATCATCGTAGCCCCAAATGGAATCGTCCTCAGTTTTCGTATTATCTTCTTCAGGTTCCGGACTGCCGGTGGGTTCAACTATCTCCTCTTTTATTTTAGACGATGTTATTTGATACACATCATCATTGTTAGTAACGGTGTCAACAACCCGCCCGTTTGTGTCTGTAACAGTAAGAAAATCTCCGACGCTGAAATAAGCCGCCGGCTGTCTTTCAGTAATTGTAAATTTAACAGTATCGGGAAAAACGCGGCTTACCTGACAATCCTCCACATACTCTAAAGATTCAACATTTTTTTTCGGAGAACTCAGATTTGTCAAAAAAATATTTCCGCCCGTTTTAATTTGTGAGGCATCAACAATGGTATCATAACTTATTTTGTCATTACCCTCGCAAACTATATTTTTTATATTAAACATTGGTGCCATAAGCAAAAAACAAAGGGCAAGAACTGCTAAAACAACTACTGACAGCACAGATATAGCTGTTAGTTTCCGTCTTGCCCTTGCTTTTTCAATGTCTATTCTGCTCTTTTTAATGTTTCTTTTCTTTTGCATGATATTCTCCTATAACGGCTCTTCAGTTTAGTATACAATACGAATGTCAGCACCCAAAGATTCCAAATCACTGACTATATCCTGATATCCTCTTTCAATATGCGGCAGTCCTCCGACTCTCGTCGTGCCTTCCGCCATTAATCCGCCTATTACCATAGCCGCGGCGCCTCTCAAATCATATGACCTAACATCCGCACCGCTTAGAAACTCCCGTCCCCTAACGGTTGCCTGACACATGTTTACATCAATATCAGCACCCAGCTTTGCCAGCTCAGACGCATGTCTGAAACGATTTTCAAAAATTGATTCTAAGAACACCGTAGTGCCGTCCGCAACCGTCATAACAGCCATAAACGGCGGCTGCGCATCAGTTGGAAATCCCGGATAGTATAAAGTTTTAATGGTGTTAACCGCCCTGGGCCGGCCGCTCATAGATATTATGGCTCCATCTCCGGTTTTTCTTATATCTGCACCTATATCCTTTAAAATTGAATTGCACATTGAAGAATGCTCCAAGTTGATTCCCTTTAACAGAATCTCTCCTCCGCAGCCTGCAACAGCGGCCATATATGTAACTGCAACAATTCTATCCGGCATTATTTCAAAATCAGCGCCATGAAGCTTTTTTACACCATTTATAACAATAACGTCACTGCCGGCGCCTTTTATGTCCGCCCCCATAAGGTTCAGAAAATCTTGAAGATCCACAATTTCGGGTTCTCTTGCCGCATTTCTTATAACTGTCTCACCATCCGACTTTGCCATAAGCAGCATTATGTTTTCGGTTGCTCCAACACTGGGGCATAACAGCGATACAGAGCACGGTTTAAGTTTAGATTTTATTCTGCAGTGTATAACTCCCTGACTTTCCTCTATCTGTACTCCCAGCTTTCTAAAAGCCTTTAAATGCAAATCAATTGGTCTTGCTCCCAATTCACAGCCTCCGGGATAACCAACGTCTGCCTCTCCGATTCGAGACAGAAGAACTCCCAGAAACAATATTGAAGAACGCATCCTGTTCATCATTTCAGGCTCTATTGTGCTTCCGAAAATACTCTCCGCCGAAATATTTGCTAATTCACGTTCAGAATCATAATTACATCGGCACCCTAGCGTCTCCATTATTTCCAAAGTATTTTCAACATCTGAAAGGTAAGGACATCTGCATAAATTACAGCACCCTTTCTCACACATACAACAGGCGGTCAGACATGGCAGAGCCGAGTTCTTTGAACCCTGAACTGAGGTCTCTCCAAAAAGACGCCTTCTTCCGTTTATAGATAAATAACCGTCGGTCACCAAAATCTCCTCCATCTGGCTACATTAATATTCTTTCACAATATAGTATGCAGTCAAGGACGGTTTGTGAAAAGCGGTTATTGAATATACTAATTATTCTTCAGCAAACGTTTCGCTTCACGATAAATTTCCTCTGTCGCCGCTGTAGTGCCAACACTTTTAGCGGCTCTTCTCATATTTTTAAGCTTTTCTTTACTGCTTACAAGACTTTCTATATTTTTGTTAAGAACTTCAGCAGTAAATTCATTTTCCAATATAACTCTTGCTCCGCCTTCTTTTTCTATTGCCCTGGCATTATGTTCCTGATGATTGGCAGTAACATATGGAGACGGCACAAGTATTGAAGGTTTTCCCAATGCAGTTAATTCGCTCAGTGTGCTCGCCCCGGCACGGCAGACAACTAAATCGGCGGCCGACATTACAATATTCATATCATAAATATATTCGCTTACTCTAACGCTTCGGTATTTCTTCAGGTCAATACCATTGTTCTCAAATCTATTAATAACATCATCATATTGAAAATATTTTCCGGTACCCATCATGATTTGATACTTATTATCTTTTATAACACCGCTTATCCAATCAACCACTGTCTTATTAAAATCTTTAGCTCCCATACTGCCGCCAAAAAAGACTATAAACGGACGCTCGTCAAGTTTTAAGACGCGGCGGGCTTCAAACTCGCTTGTAGATAATATAGACGGACGAACAGGATTACCCGAGTAAATTATATGTTTAGCTGATTTTATGTATGGCTCGGCGGCTTTTGAACCGAGAGCAACTGTGTCGACATATTTAGATAGAATTTTTGTAGTTACTCCTGGATATGCGTTTGACTCGTGTATAAGCGTCGGTATACCAAGTTTTGCCGCCGCAAATAACACAGGCCCTGCGACATATCCTCCGGTGCCGATAACTATGTCAGGATTAAACTTCTTTATAATTTTTTTTGAATCATGAATGCTTTTAGGAAGTTCAAATAAATTTTTGAAATTCTGAAAGTTAAGCTTTCTTTCAAAACCATGTATCTTTATAAGTGACAAATCATATCCCAAACGTGGAATAAGCTCCGCCTCAAGCCCTTCCTCAACTCCAACGAAGGCTATTTGGGAGCTTTCCTTATCAGCAATATAATTGGCGATAGCGACAGCAGGATTAATATGACCTGCAGTGCCGCCGCCAGCAAATAAAATTCTCATTATAACACCTTCTCCTGCCTGGAGACGTTAAGCACCAAGCCGATTTCACCCATAGTTATAGCCAGCGCTGTTCCTCCGTAACTAAAGAAAGGAAGCGGCATTCCCGTTACGGGAAGCGACGCCGTAACAACGCCGATATTTATCATCGCCTGAAATCCTATCAGACCTATACATCCAATAACAATAAGTTTCCCCAAAGTGTCCGGAGCCTTCTGAGCTATACGTATCCCTCTGTATATAAGGAACAGAAATAAAACTATAACCACTATAGCTCCTACCCAACCTAATTCTTCTGACAATACTGAGAAAATAAAGTCATTATGCGGTTCCGGCAGAGACATGTATTTCTGTCTGCTCTGTCCAAATCCAACGCCGAACACACCGCCCGAACCAATGGCATAAAGAGACTGAACAATCTGCCAGCCGGCTCCTTGCTTATCGGCAAATGGATCACCGAAAGACAACAGTCTCTGCAGTCTGTAAGGTTCAGCAAATATCATTGCCACTCCGCCAATAAACGCAGGAATAGCCAAAATAATAAAGTGTCTTATTTTCGCTCCGCCCACATACATCATAAGCAATGTTGTAAGGGTTATCAATATAGTAGCGCTGAAATGCGGCTCCATCATGAGCAGCGCTCCGACTACTCCTAAAATCAAAAGGCAAGGCAAAAATCCTCGGAAGAAGTTACCCAATTTATCCTGGTATTTTTCCAAATATACAGCTACAACCAGTAATGTCGCAAATTTTACTATTTCTGACGGCTGAAAACCAAACAGCCAACGGGTAGCTCCATTTGAGGTTGTTCCCACTCCGGGGATTAATACCAATATCAAAAGAATAATACATATTGCATACAATACCGGAGACAATCTGGCAATAACATGATAATCCACCATCATACAGCCAATCATAGCCACTATACCTACTAGAAGTCCGCCAAACTGACTTTTCATAAAATACATACTGTCGCCGGTAGCAGCATAGGCCCTTGAACTGCTGGCACTATACAGCATAATCATACCAAACGCAACCAAGATAATCGTTGTCAATAAAAACTGATAATCGAGCGCGCCGCGTCTTATTTTTATTCCGCCTACCCTAAGAAAGTTTTTAGCAGTATATTTTACTCCTTGATTTTTTGACGCGGTTTCCCGGCGAGGAACTTGCGTTCTAACCGGTTCCTGTATCCTGCTCTGTGATTTTTTTATGTAACTGCTCTCATAATGTTTGCTCTGCGCTCTGTTTTGCACAGGTTCATTATGACTGATGCTTTTATAATAATATCCGTTGTTTCTATTTTCGGAGTTTCTCGGCGTTTTACTATATTTACTTGAAGCACGCCGGCCTATATTATTGTTTCCGGCTTTTTTTCTCGGATTTCTTTCATCTGACAAGTCGATACTCCTCCTATCTGCACATAAATAAAATTAACCAAAATAATACATCAGCGCGCAAAGCAAAACCGTCACTGCTGAGAATACACACACAATTGTTACTTCACTCCACCCGCACATTTCAAAATGATGATGTATTGGTGACATTTTAAATATACGCTTTCCGGTCAGTTTATATGACGTTACCTGCATAATTACTGACAACGTTTCCATAACATACACAAATCCAACAATTAAAAGCGTTATAGGCTGTTTCAGCATTATAGCAAGACCGCACACAGCGCCGCCCAAAAACAATGAACCTGTATCACCCATAAAAACTTTTGCCGGTTTCCAGTTAAAAAGCAAAAATCCTACCAAAGAACCACACAAAACTGCTGCCAGCAACGACATAGCATGATTGCCCATACTTGTAGAAATCAGCATATAAAATATCGAAATAACAATTGTTATAGAAGTCGCTAAACCATCAAGCCCATCTGTCAAATTCACACTGTTAACGGTTGCAAGCATTACAAAAATCACAAATGGTATATAAAACCAGCTCAGGTCAAAATCCACCGAAGTAAACGGAAGGTCAATCACCGTTCCGGTACTTCCTCCAATCGCCACAACAGTAGCAAAAATCAGAGCAGCAACGAACTGAAGACTAAATTTCTGGGCGGCGGTAAGACCTAAGTTTCTTTTTTTGACCACTTTTATGTAATCATCGATAAATCCTATAGCTCCAAATGCCAGTGAAAGTAAAATTACCAAAACTAAATCCACTGTATTTCCCATAGAAATCCCGTCGGACGCTGTCCAAACAAACATTGCAACGAGGGTTACAATAATACTCAAAATAAATATTATTCCGCCCATTGTCGGCGTCCCTGATTTGCTTGCATGCCACGCCGGGCCTTCCTCACGTATTTCCTGACCGAATTTTAATCTCCTCAGCATTGGTATTACAAATATTCCAAATAATACTGACAATACTAATGCTATAACTCCCCAAATCAAGTAATTCATAATTACCCTCTCCAATCAAAACAGTTTTAGCTCTCAATACTATGAATTTCCCATCTTATCAAGCGCTTCCGCAACTTTCTCAAGATGCATACCTCTTGAGCCTTTTATCCATATAACATCATTATTTTTTATTATTCCTCCAAGACGCGATATAGCTGATTCGTTATCTCCGAATTCATATACATCGCTTGAGTTAATACCGCCGTCTATTGCGCCTTTGGCTATGTTTCCGGCCATATCGCCTATTGTTATCAAACAGTCAATCCCCTTCTCGGCGCACATCAGCCCCACTTTATAATGTTCCTGCTCCGAAGTCTCTCCAAGCTCCAGCATATCAGCCAAACAAGCAACTTTTCTGCTGTTTCCGCCGTTTTCTTCAGCCGTTAAAACCAAAACGTCAAGCCCGGAGCCCATAGAATCAGGGCATGCGTTATAACAATCATTTATTACTGTAAACTTAGGATAATTTGTCTTAACTTGTCTTAATCCCTCCGGCACAAAATCGTGAACTCCCTTTATCATGCTTTCCACTTTAAGGTTATACCTATATCCTACAAGTATCGCGGCCAGCGCATTATATATATGATGTATACCTGGTGCATTAGTCTCAAATTTATAGTCAACACCATCTATTTTTACGTTAAACTCACTGCCGCACGAGTATAATTTTATATCCGTCGCTACAACGTCACAGGATTTATTTTCTATACCATAATATAAGGTTTCATAATCCAGCTCTCCATTTTTCTCCCAGAGAAATTCATCGTCTCCATTCAAGATAATGGTTCCGTCTATAGACAAACCATCAAGAATCTCAAATTTAGCCTTGCATATTCCCTCTTGACTGCCCAAATGTTCCATATGTGAAATACCAATATTGGTGATTACCGCAGTATCCGGCTTAACTATTTTAGAAAGCCTTGAAATTTCACCAAAAGCGCTCATACCCATTTCTATAACTGCCGCTTCGTCGTTATCCGTAAGTCTAAAAATAGTAAGCGGAACTCCGACCTCATTATTATAATTACCCTCCGTCTTCAGCGTAACATATTCGTTGCCCAATACAGAGGCTATCATACCTTTTGTTGAAGTCTTTCCAACGCTTCCTGTGATTCCGACTACCGGAATATTAAATTGTTCTCTATAAAACGCCGCTATATCTCTCAGCGCTTTGAATGTATCGTCTACAGCAACAACAGGAAGATTTCCGAAGCTTCCTTCCTCTTTGTCAACCACACAGCATGCAGCACCGTTATTTACGGCTCTCTGAACAAATCTATGACCGTTATTATTTTCTCCTTTAAGAGCAACAAAAACAGTTCCGTCGGATACTTCTCTGTCATCTCTGACTACGTTTTTAACTATCTCATCTCCGCTGCAATTGTAAGCTATTCCTCCGGTGATTTCAGCAAGTTTGTTGATATTCATACACCATTTCATAAAACTATCTCCTTAGTAATCCACTGACTTCCACACAATCACAATCAAATTCATAATATTTTGTTACAATATTGCCGTTAAAACAGCTTGTTATTATTTATCGTAACACCCTAAAAGTTTTTGAACTATTTCCCTTTCATCAAACTTTATAGTATCTTTTCCTAAAACCTGGTAAGTCTCATGACCTTTACCGGCCAATAATATTATATCATTTTTTTTCGCGTGGTCAAGTGCATATTCAATTGCGGAGAATCTATTTGTTATAACCTCGTAATCACAGTCTGTCTGTTTTACTCCTTCAACTACCTGCTTTATTATCTTTTCAGGATCCTCAGTTCTCGGGTTATCACTTGTAACTATACAAAAATCCGAGAGTTCTCCTGCTATCTTGCCCATTATTGGTCTTTTTGAGGCGTCCCTGTCACCGCCGCACCCAAATAGTGTGACTATTCGTCCTTTTGCAAATCCACGTATGGCGTTTATAACATTCAAAAGTCCGTCCGGAGTGTGCGCATAATCAATTATAACTGTATAATTTGTACCCGGCGTTCTTACTATTTCTATTCTTCCCTTAACGCCTTTAGCACTATGAAGACCGTCAACAGCCAAATCAAGAGGTATGTTCTCAGCCATGCAGCAGCCTATCGCTGTAAGCGCGTTATATACCGAAAATTCACCGGGTATCGGCAAGTCGACGTGTTCTTCCATACCACCGTAATTTATATCAAATTTTACACCGTCTTCATTCAGAATTATATTAGACGCTTTTAAATCACAATCCTGATTTATACCGTATGTTATCATATTCCGGCACCTTGCATTTTCAATAAGATATTCGCTGCGGGCGTCATCTTTATTGACTACGCCGGTATTGCAAATATTAAACAATATGCTTTTTGCCGCCAAATATTCCTCCATAGTCTTATGAAAATCTAAATGGTCCTGGGTTATATTGGTAAACGCCCCTACATCAAACGTACACGCCGTCACTCTGTCAAGAGCCAGCGCATGAGAAGAAACTTCCATCACAACATAATCCACATTATGAGAGGCAATCATATCAAACAGCTGCATCAACTCCAAAGAGTCTGGCGTTGTTCTTGAGGTTTCCATTATCATATCGCCTATCATATTTTGATTTGTGCCGATAAGCCCAACTTTCTTTCCAAGATGTTCAAGAATTGATTTAATCAAATAAGTAGTCGTAGTTTTTCCGTTTGTTCCGGTTATTCCTATAAGCTTAAACTTTTTATAAGGATAATCATAAAAAGTTGCCGCCATTTCAGACATAGCCTTTCTTGTGTTGTCAACGATAACACAGGGGACGTCAACTGTAGGAAGGTCATGTTCGGCTACCACAGCCACCGCACCGTTTTCAACAGCAGACTTAGCATATTTATGTCCGTCAGTCTCATAACCTGTTATGCAAACAAAAACGTTTCCAGGTTTTACTTTTCTGGAATCACAGGCTATACCACTTATTTTCATGCTTCCGCCGCCATCTATTTTTTTAATATTTACATCCTTCAACAATTCTGAAAGTGTCATTATTATTCCTCCTGTGTAATATCAATAAAACTTTTCTTATTCTACTATATACTTTTAAAACTCAATTTATTTGTAAAAGTTATAAGCTTAGATTTTTAATTTATAAATATTTATTAGAACCTTTAGAATTATGTATTTTTCGCTTTATCTCATTACATAATCTTTTTGCTTAAATATGATTACTTATAATTTATATAAAATATATTTTATGGCGCACACTTTTTGTGATTATTTTACTGTTATAATGTTGATTATAGTTATTTATATTATATAGCTAATATAAATAAAAAGTCAATTAGTTATTATGATTTAGTAGAAATTTATGTAAATTTCTTTGCTTGTTTGCGGCTGCGCACCTTGCGCGGCGGTCTTCGACCGCCCTGCCGTTGTTTGCCACAAATTACTTTTTTTTAGCGCTATTTTTATTTTGCCGTCAATTACCTTGTTATGCTTTTTTAGATTTATTTTAATACATCCGCTTATTTGCGGCTGCGCACCTTACGTGGCGGTCTTTGACCGCCCTACCGTTGTTTGCTATAAATTACTCTTATTTTAGCGCTATTTTTATTTTGTTGGCAATTACCTTGTTATGTTTTTTTGATTTATTTTATATATCTGCTTATTTGCGGCTGCGCACCTTGCGCGGCGGTCTTTGACCGCCCTGCCGTTGTTTGCTATAAATTGCTCTTATTTTAGCGCTATTTTTATTTTGCTGGCAATTACCTTGCTATGTTTTTTTAGATTTATTTTAATATATCTGATTATTTGCAGCTGCTCACCTTGCGCGGCGGTCTTTGACCGCCCTGCCGTTGTTTGCCATAAATTACTTTTATTTTATAAATAAATTATTTTGTTACACTTCTGTTTGATTTGTGTATATATTTGCATATTTAGCCGGCGAACTCTGCATTATTATCTTATTGAGATTTTATACCTCAGCACCCTTTGCTATAAACGCTTTTTTGCCTAAACAAATTATATAAAATTTTATTTTAACCTCCAAAATGATTAAATCACTTTTTTATAATTCATGCCAAAAATAAACCTTAAAATTATAAATTTTAATCATTTGTAGTCTCAGATTCATCATATCTAAAGTTAAGCGAAACCACTGTTCCGGGTTCTACCATAGTTCCTTCAACCGGTGATTGACCGATACATGTTGCATTTTTACCCGATTTTGAAACTCCTTTGATTTTTGCGTTCAAACCCTCGCTGACTAAAGTTGAATTTGCTTCCGCCGGCGTCTTTCCTACAACATTCGGCACCGCAACAGAACGAGTTGCCTTATTGCCCTCGGTATACAAAACAACTGTGCTTCCCTGAGTCACTCTAGTGTGCGCTTTTGGTATTTGGTCAACTATAAGGTCACTCTCGCCGCTGAACTTAACCTCAAGGCCGCTCTCATCAATTGCTATCCCTGCGTCAGACTTACTCATTCCTGTAACATCAGGAATTTCAACATCAACATATTCTTCCTCAGAACTGTTATATTTCGGCTCAACCCCCAAATACTGCAATGTTTCGCCCAGAATATCGCGAACTACCGGTGCCGCAATAGTACCGCCATAATATGAATCGCCATTTGGCTCATCCAGGATTACAAGGCAAACAACCTGAGGGTCATCCGCCGGAGCAAACCCTATAAATGACGCTACATACTTACTGTTTCCGCGGGGGTATTTCTCTGACGTACCGGTCTTTCCTGCTATTCTATATCCTGCTAGATACGCATTTTTACCTCCGCCGACTGATACAACTGATTCAAGTATACTGCACATTTCTTTACTTGTTTCTTTTGAAATCACCTGTCTCACCATTTCAGGCTCGGTGTTCTCAACTATTCCCATATCGGAATTAACTATTTGTTTTACTATATGAGGTTTCATTAATGTTCCGCCGTTAGCGACAGCACTGACTGCAGCTACCATTTGAAGAGGCGTTACTGTTATAGACTGTCCGAATGACGATGTTGCCAAATCGACATCTGTCATATTGTCTTTTGTAAATCCAAGACCCGTTGCCTCACCGGGAATCTCTATTCCGGTCTTCTTAAAGAATCCAAATGCCTCAACACCTGTCAAAAACTTTTCTTTTCCTGTCTTTTGACCAATTTGTATAAAAGCAGGGTTACACGAGTTTTGTACTGCCTGAGTAAAGTTTTGCAACCCATGACCGTTAGTATTGGCGCATTTTATTGCTCTGTCTGCAACCACAAATGAACCGCCGCAGGTGAATGAGTCATTCAGTGTACATGAACCGGTGTCTAAAGCTATCGAAGCGACAACAGACTTAAAAGTAGAACCCGGTTCATAAGAATCGACTACCGCTTTGTTACGCCTAACCGTCTGCATTACTTCTCCCAGCCTCGCATTATATTCCTGCCCGTCTAAATTTTCAAGTTCTTCTTTTATACCCGGATATTTTTGTTCGATTGCTTCTGTTATTTCAAACGGAGCATTAAGATTATAATCCGGCTCTGTACACATAGCAAGTATTTCGCCTGTGTTAACATCCATTACAATAGCCGCCGCTCCCTCGTTAACCTTATTATCTGCGGCTGCGGCTTCTAAATTTTTCTGAACATAGCTCTGTATTGTTTCGTCAATAGTCAAAACAACACTATTTCCATCCTGAGCAGCTATATAATTCTCATATCCGTTATTATCCTCAAGACCGGTTGATTTTTGAGCCGACACTACCCTTCCCGGCACACCGCTGAGTTCTTCATCGTAAATACTCTCAACACCTTCAAGGCCCTGATTGTCCGTACCGCAGAAACCAATAACCTGCGCTGCAAAATTATTATACGGATAGTATCGTTTAACGTCCTCTGTGAAAGCTACACCGCTGAGTCCCGAAGCATTTACATACTCTCTAAGGGTGTCGGCAACCGTCTTATCCACTTTTTTCTTTAAAGTCTCATTTTGAATCTTTTTTGATATTTTATCCTTTACCGCGTCTTTTTCAAGTTCCAAAATATCGGCAAATCTCTGAGCAACCTCATCAATAGTCATATTTTTTTTACTGATAGATGTACGCAGCGTTTCAGGAGTTATACTTATAGTCTCAACCGTAGTGTTGGTTGCAAGCACTTTATAGTTCCTGTCATATATATTTCCGCGTTTGGCGCTGACCGTATTATCACTTGTCTGCTGGTCTAAAGCCTGTCTTGACAAGTCCTTCCCCCTAACCGTCTGAAGCCAGCCGACGCGAAATATCAGTGCTATAAACATCACTGAAAATACTATTAATACAGTCATAAGCCTGGTAACTTTCCCGCCCTTTTTTTTACCCTTATGCTCTGCCATATTTATTCCTCCATTAATTACAACAAGGCGACCAAATTTAGGCCGCCGTTCTTTGTGGAAAGTTTATTATATAAAATTATAAAATAGAACATATTTTAATAACTTTTATACCCATTTTGTATTTCATTTTATTTTGAAGAAGAAGATTTAACTACTTCATCCTTTATTCCCATATCTATATAAAATATCTGAGACGAATCCGGATTAACCATTCCCAGTTGATTTTTAGCGACTGATTCAAGGTTTCCCAGTTCAATTGATTTATCTATACTTGACTGTATTCCTTCGTTTGTGACAAGAATTTTACTATATTCTGAATTCAACGTTTCTATTTCCTGATTTTTACCAAATATTGCACTCTGTCTGTAAAGCATCAGCACACACATTAAAAATATCACTGCTATGCCTAAAATAGATAATACACGAGCCTTTAATTTTCTTTTATTTTCTAACCGCTCCTCACGGGTCAGAATTTTTCTCTGAACCTCTCTGCCCGGAACAGTCACCGTGGTTCCGCCGGTATATCCCAGCGGCCTTTCATAAACGGAAACTGATGATGTCCGCATTCCGTTTGCCATAGGCCTTTCTGACGGAGCCGTATACACAGGTGGATAATACCCCCTCATATATGATTTATCCTGAATATTAACAGTTGAATTACCTCTCCGATTCGAACTCGGTCTCTTTTCCTGATATACACCGCTTTGGGCTCTATAAGATTTTCTGCTCTCATAACTGCCTGTTCTTAGTCTTTCTGTACCTGCATACTGAGTGTTTCTGATTTCAGTGCTGTTTATTCCGGGATACCTATAATTCATGTTCTCCTGATAACGCGGAGCACCATAAGCACCGCCATATGATGAAGTGCCTCTTGTTTCCGCCCGGTAATTCCTGCTTTGCGACAAAGGTGCTTGTCTTCTATATGCTGTCTTTTGTTTCTCAGGCACTTTACCATCCCTTTCAATTAAACTTTTTAACATTCGATTATATTTTTTCTGCTATTCGTAATTTTGCACTATGGGCTCTGTTATTTTTTTCAAGTTCATCTTTTCCGGCAACTATTGGTTTTCTGTTTATTATCTTTATCTTCGGCGAGTTTCCGCAAACACAAACCGGAAATTCTTTCGGGCAGGTACATCCTCTGGCCAATTCTGCAAAAGCAGTCTTTACAATTCTATCCTCCAGCGAATGAAAGGTTATCACAGCCAAACGTCCGCCCGGCTTCAAACATTCTATAAAATCACAAATTGCTTCTTTCAGACCATCAAGTTCATGATTGACCTCTATTCTAATAGCCTGAAAACTTCTCTTGGCAGGATGCTTGTCCCCATACCTTTTTTTCGGAGGAAATGACCTCTTTATAATTTCACTTAGCTCCCGCGTTGTTTCTATTGTCTTTCTTTCTCTTTCTTTCACTATATTAGCGGCTATTTTTGAGGCATTCTTTTCCTCTCCAAACCTGAACAGCAATTGTTTCAGTTCATCAAAAGTATAATTGTTAACAACATCATATGCCGTCAGTTTGTCGTCCCTGTTCATTCTCATATCAAGCCGTGCATCGGAATTATAGCTGAATCCGCGTTCTGCCTCATCAAGCTGCGGAGATGACACGCCCAAATCTAGAATTGCTCCATCAATATTAGGGATTTTAAGACTTTCTAAAATATTTTTTACATTAAAAAAATTATCGTGAACAGTTAATTTCCTGCACTTATATTTTTCAAGTTTTTTACCGGCTGCATTAAGTGCGGCAGTATCTCGGTCAATACCGATAAGAGTTCCGGATTCGCCAAGTTTTTCACATATAAGAGACGAATGTCCGCCGCCGCCAAGCGTGCCGTCAAGATACACTCCTTCAGGCTTTACGTTCAGCGCTGCAACGCTTTCATTCAACAAAACTGAAATATGATTAAATTCCATAGAAGCTTCCTCTGCGTTCAAATTTCTATATAAAATCTTCCTGCTCCATAATTGACTCTATATTTTCGGCCTTATAAGCGTCGTCGTCAAAATACTCCGACCACTTATCCCTATTCCATATCTCAACATGCTTGAACGCACCTATAACCGCTATTTCTTTCTGAAGACCAATATATTCACGAAGACTGACCGGAACAACTATCCTTCCCTGCGTATCAAGTTCACACTCACTTGAACCGGCAGAGAAAAACCTAAGTTTTTTCATATCTTTCAAACTTTCCAAAAACCGTATCCATTCATCTTTCGGATATATCGAAATACAGTTGATTCCTTTAGCGACGACAAAAGTCTGACCCAAATCGGTTCTAAACTTAGATGGAATGTTAACCCTGAACTTAGCGTCCACAGTTTGCATATATTCACCTATTAACATTTTGCCGCCTCCTTTCAACCAACTTTTTTGGTTTTAGGGCAATGTGCTCCACACTTAAGTCATTTCGTACCACTTTCATGGCATATTAATACACTTTAGTACACTTTCCCCCACCACGTATATTCTACTACAAGCCCTTGCTTTATGCAAGCGTTTTTTATAATAATTTTAACGATTTTGAAAAGTGGACAATATAATCGTATTTTGTCGAAAAGAGAGGTTTATAATCAAATCAAAACCGGAATATATAGTGCACTGAGCCAATATATTATACAATATATACGAGTTGCCTAAGTGACAAAATTTTCGTGTTTCCCTTAAATACTATGGTCAAAACATTTATTTACAAATATTACCATACAGTATTATACATACATTCGGCCAATATTTATGGAGAATCATGAAGAATGCTGTTTACAATTTAGTAAAACTTATATTACAAAACAATAATTCTATTGCACTATACAAGAGAGGTAATGCTTATGATGAACTACATATGGGGCGGAATGATAATAATATCACTTATAGTATCGGTATTTACCGGACATGTTGAACAGACCGCGGCGGCGGCTGTCAGCGGAGCCGGAGACGCTGTCACTCTTTGCATTTCACTTTTAGGTATAATGTGTCTATGGACAGGTATATCTAAAATAGGTGAAGAAGGCGGCTTAATAAAAATTATAGCCAAAGCCTTAAATCCAATATTAAAATTTATATTTCCAAAACTTGACCCAAAATCAAGCGCGTTCGGAAGCGTGGTTATGAATGTGGTAGCAAACCTGCTCGGAATGGGCAACGCGGCAACTCCCTTAGGAATCAAAGCTGTAGGAGAACTGGATAAGCTTAACAAATGCAAAAAATCCGCCACTGATGAAATGTGTATGTTTGTGGTATTAAACACAGCCTCTTTGCAGCTGATACCAACTACCCTAATATCACTTCGTCAAAGCTATGGCTCGGCAAACCCGGGCGAGGTCATTCTGCCTATTTGGATATGTGAATTATGCGCGCTGGCTGTTGGAATCACTGTCGCCAAACTATTTCAGACGCATCAAAAAGACAGGGGGCATAAACTATGGAAATAGTATCTATGTACTCAGTCCCATTTTTTATATTTATTTTTCTGATTTTTGGATTTGTAAAAAAGGTTGATATCTATGATTGCTTTGTATCCGGAGCCAAAATGGGGCTTGAATCCACATTTAACATAGTTCCGTCACTTATAGGACTTATGGTGGCAATAGCTATGTTCCGTGAAAGCGGATGTCTTGAACTAATCACCAACGCAATCTCCCCTGTTACCAATTTGATACATATGCCGCCGGAAGTAGTTCCGCTTAGTTTTTTAAGACCGATTTCCGGCAGTGCGGCGCTGGCTACGGTAACCGATATATTTGAACACCTGGGACCTGACTCTATGCAGGGCAAAATAGCGTCAATAATGATGGGCTCTACTGAAACCACTTTTTATACAATAGCTGTATACTTTGGAAGCGTTGGAATAAAAAATATACGCTACACGTTATTTGCCGCGCTAAGTGCGGATTTGTGCGGAATGGTTATGTCAGTCCTGCTCGCACAGATTTTTTAAGTATGAAACTTCTGAAATCAACCATATAATAAAACCAGCGAATACTTGACTTATTTAGGAAAAAATAGTAAAATACTTGGTATTATATTATTAATTGGTTTAGGAGATTTTGTAATGAATAAAAATGAGCAGCTTGCCGAACTTCTTTTCGGCGGTATTGATAAAACACCTGAATATTATGAAGAAAAATATCCCAAACGTAGCCTTCCGGAAGGCGCGCCGGTCACGCGTATAGGCCCAAGCCCCACAGGATTTGTGCATTTAGGTAATCTATACAACGCAATAATAGGAGAGAGACTCGCTCATCAAAACGGCGGCACGTTCTTTCTCAGAATTGAGGATACAGACGCCAAACGCGAGGTTGAAGGCGCAGTTGAGCTGGTTATATCAGCTATGGACTTTTTTGGTATTCACTTTGACGAGGGCGCCTCTGTCGACGGTGATAATGGAGCTTATGGACCATACCGCCAGCGTTTAAGAAAAGAAGTTTATCAATGCTACGCCAAAGAGCTGGTAAAGAAGGGGCTGGCGTATCCTTGTTTCTGTTCGGAGGACGACCTTTCAAAAATGCGCGAGGAACAGATTTCGGACAAGCTCAATTTCGGATATTACGGTAAATGGGCAAAGTGCCGTGACCTTTCTATAGATGATATTAAGAAACGGATTGAAAACGGCGATAAATATGTTCTGAGATTTAAGTCAAACGGAGACGAAAATAACCACGTTGAAGTATATGACGGGATTCGAGGAATGCTGAACGTTTCTGAAAACTATCAGGATTTTGTTCTGCTCAAATCCGATGGTATACCAACTTATCATTTCGCTCATGTTATAGACGATCATTTAATGAGAACAACCCATGTGGTAAGAGGCGAGGAATGGCTTTCAACTCTGCCGATACACGTTCAGTTATTTGACGCCTTAGGCTTTGACAGACCTGTATACTGCCACACAGCGGTTCTGATGAAAATGGACGGTGACACAAAAAGAAAACTTTCAAAGAGAAAAGACCCTGAGCTTGGTCTCGAATATTACCGCAGTGAAGGATATGCACCGAGAGCTGTTTGGGAATATCTCATGACTGTTTTAAATTCCAATTTTGAAGAGTGGAGATTAGAAAATCCCGACGCCCCGATTGATGACTTTAAATTTAGTTTAGACAAAATGAGCAATTCGGGAGCGCTGTTTGATATTATGAAATTCGAGGATGTCAGCCGCGAGGTTCTTCTAAGAACACCGGCAAATAAGATTTATGACGAATTTTCTGATTGGCTCAAAGAATATGACCCTGAATTTTATAAGCTGTTTACCCGAGACAAAAATTATTCCGAAAAAATCATTGACGTTGGCAGAAACGGAAACAGACCGAGAAAAGACCTGACAAGCTGGAAACAGGCACGCGATTTCTTCTCATTCTACTTCCCTGAAACGTTTAAAGTTGAAGATGAATTTCCTGAAAGGGTATCTAAGGAAGACCGATATAAAATTCTAAAACAATATTTAACCTCGTTTAATATAAAAGACGACAATTCCGAATGGTTTCAAAAAATCAGAGATATTACCGAATCAATGGGTTATGCCGTGAAACCAAAAGATTTCAAAAAAAATCCCGATATGTATAAGGGCAGCGTCAGCGACGTCAGCGGAGTTATACGTGTAGCTATAACAGGACGCACTAACTCGCCCGACCTTTGGGAGATATGTCAAATAATCGGCGAAGACGAAATGACAAGAAGGATTAATTTGGCTATTGCAGGTTAAAATATAAACTACAAAAGATTCTGTTTTTATATAGAAGGAGAAAAAACATGGGTAAAAACAATCAAAATAATGAGCAGTACAGACCTAAAAAAATAAGTGTATTTGACCTCCCTAGACCATCATTTCCCAAAAGGGCAGTTGTGACAGGAGGTATGCCTTACGGCAACAAAAAGCTTCATTTTGGACATGTAGGCGGCGTATTTGTTCAGGCAGACTGTTTTGCGCGTTTTCTGCGCGACCGTATTGGAGAAGAGAACGTTATATTTGTTTCAGGTACTGACTGTTACGGCTCACCTATTGTCGAAAGTTACAGAAAACTTTGCGAAACAGGGGAATTCGACGGAAGCATTGAGGATTTTGTCAGAATAAACCATGAAAGTCAGAAAGAAGTTCTTGGCAAATATGATATAAGCTTAAATCTCTTTGCCGCTTCAGGACTTGGAGAGTCCAAAGATGTACATGCTGCCGTAAGCAGTGCATTAATGCAGCAATGGTACGAAAACGGACATCTCGAGAAAATGGTAACCTCTCAATTCTATGACGCTAAAGCAGGACAATTTTTAAACGGCAGACAGGTCATAGGAAAATGTCCTGTTGATAAATGCCAGAGCGACAAAGCATATGCAGACGAGTGTTCGCTGGGGCACCAATATATGCCGGCTGACCTGATTGACCCCAAAAGCACATTAACAGGCGAAACTCCTGAAATGCGTGACGTTGTGAATTGGTACATTGACATAACAAAGTTTAATGAACTGATGAACGAATATGTTGACAGCCTTCCTGAAAAAGGCAATTCACGGCCGCTTGTATACAACACAATAAAAGAATTTATGCTTCCTCCGATGATTTACATTAAAAAAGACTTTATAGACGAATACACCGCAATCAAGTCACAAATGCCGGAGCATATTCTGAATTTGGAGGACAACAAGACCTCATTTTCTATCGAATTTATAAATTTGAATGACCGTGACAAAGCAAAAGAACTGTTAAACGATAATAACATACGGTTCCGCGCCGGCAAAACTTTGGTTCCGTTCCGCCTTACAGGCAACATCGAATGGGGCGTTCCAGCTCCTGTACTGGATGGCGAAGATGGGCTGACAATTTGGGTATGGCCCGAATCATTATGGGCACCGATTTCGTTTACAAAGACATATTTAAAACAGCAGGGAAAACCCGAAGATGAATGGGAAAAATATTGGAAAAGCACTGATTCTGAAGTGTTCCAGTTCATTGGTCAAGATAATATATATTTTTACGGAATAGCTGAAATGGCAATGTTCATAGCGCTTCAAGGCAAGGAAAATCTGACAGCATTCCCGTCTGACGGACAGTATACGCTCCCCACGCTTGTTGCCAACAACCATATTTTGTTTCTTAACAAAAAAGCAAGCAGCAGCGGAGATATTAAGCCTCCAATGGCTGAGGATTTGCTGGAGTATTATACTGCGGAACAGCTGAGAGCGCATTTTTTAGGTTTAGGACTAAGCTTAAAAAGCGTTAGCTTCCAGCCGAAACCTCTGAACCCGTCAGCCGGCGAAAAAGACGCTGACCCTGTAGAGCGCGAAGGCAAAATGTTATCCAATGTGTTTAACAGAGTAGCGCGCTCATGCTTTTATACCATTCAAAAATACGGAGAACCAATTATGCCTATGGGTCAGGTTTCTGAAGAGGTGCTGCATGACGCAAAAGAGACTATACTAAAATATGAACACGCTATGTATAAGTTTGAGTTTCACACAGTTATGAATCTGATGGACACCTATATAAGAAATGCAAACAAATTTTGGGCAAAAAATATTAAAGACGCTGAAGCTGATCCTGAAAAGAGAAATCAGGTGCTGATAGATACCTTGCATATGGTAAAAACCGCTATGGTGCTAATGCACCCTGTCGCTCCAAAAGGTACTGAACTGCTCTGTGAATATTTAGGATTTGGCAAAGACATATGGAACTGGGAGCATGTTTTTGACACCCTTACAGATTTAGCAAAAGCTAACGGCGAAACAGAACACAGATTAAAATTTCTTGAGCCGAGATTTGATTTCTTTCCCATGAAAGCGAGATAAAAACAAAAATCTAAATTAGCATTTTATAAAATACACAATAAAACAAAAACTGATTCCTCAATTAAAAGGAATCAGTTTTGTTATTTATATTTATTTTTATCACAGTACATTTCGAATAATCCATAATTTTAGTATGGAAAATCATCTTTTAATTTCTTTCAAAAATGCTTCTGTTCTGCTTAAAGCCTCATTTATATTTTTTATTGAATAAGCATATGAACACCTAATAAAGCCTTCTCCGCTCTCGCCAAATGCAGTGCCCGGCACTACAGCGAGTCTCTTGCTGTATAATAAGTTTTCACAAAAAGTATTTGAATCCATACCTGTGCTCTTAATGCATGGGAAACAATAAAACGCGCCCTTCGGCTCAAAACAGCTAAGCCCTAGCTTGTTAAAACCTGCGACTATAACCTGTCTGCGGTAATTATATTCATCCCTCATCGTTTCTATGTCACTGTCACCGTTTTTTAACGCCTCTATTGCGGCATACTGAGCGGTTGTAGGCGCAGACATTATCGCATACTGATGAACCTTTGTCATAGCTTTTATCAAGGCCGGATGACCTACCGCGTATCCAAGCCGCCAACCTGTCATAGCATACGCTTTTGAAAAACCGCTGACAACAACAGTTCTTTCATACATACCGTCAATTTCAGCAATAGATACATGTCTTTTATCACCATATGTAAGTTCAGCATATATTTCATCTGATAAGACCATTATATCTGTTCCTCTTAAAACGTCAGCTATTCCTTCAAGGTCTTCCTTAGTCATAACAGCTCCGGTTGGGTTGTTTGGAAACGGAAGCACAACGGCTCTGGTTCTGTCTGTTATAGCTGATTTTAATTCCTCAGGCGTCAATCTAAAATCATTCTCTGCCTTTGTCTCTATAACCACCGGTATTCCTCCGGCTAATGATACTATAGGCTTGTAGCACACAAAACTAGGTTCACATACCAAAATTTCATCACCCGGCTCAACTATAGAACGTATAAAAAGGTCGATAGCCTCACTTCCGCCGACGGTAACCACTACCTGGTCATCAGGATTATAATTCAAAGAAAATCTGCGTTTCATATAGTTGCAGATTTCAACTCTTAGTTCTTTTAATCCTGAATTTGAAGTATAATGCGTATGCCCCTTTTCCAGAGAATAAATTCCCTCGTCCCTAATATGCCACGGAGTGACAAAGTCAGGCTCTCCAACTCCTAAAGATATGCAGTCCTCCATCTCGGCCGCAACGTCAAAAAAACGTCTTATACCGGACGGCGGCATACTGCTTACCGTTTTATTTATCATTTTTTCAGGATTAAAACTCATAGGGATATTACCTCCCTTTCATCCTTCTCAGGCTGCGAGCATACTATACCGTCAAATTTATAGCGTTTTAAGACAAAATGAGTGGCGGTTCCAACTACAGATTCCATAGGAGCCAAATGCTGCGACACAAAAAGTGAAATTTCTTTTATATTAGAACCTTCAACAGTAATTCCAAAATCATAACTTCCGCTCATAAGGTTGACGGACTTAACCTCAGGATATTGGTATATTCTCTCAGCTATTCTATCAAAACCCTGGTTTCTCTGCGGAGTAACGCGAAGCTCTATATAAGCAGTAACAGAATCCGGGCCTGCCGCTTTATCCCAATTAATTTTAGCGCCATAACCTAAAATAGTACCGTCTTTTTCTAAATCGTCGATGATGGCGGCGACTTCTTGTGCGGCGATTCCGGTCATTACCGAAATCTCTTCTAAGGGCAGTCTGCAGTCGTTGTGCAGTATTTCAAGTATTTTATCCTGGTTTGAATAATTAGACATAAGTCATACCTCCATTAATAAATTTATATAATGATAACACTTTTAGTATTAAAGGTCAAGTAATATTCAGGTTTTGTAATCAAAATAAAAAGACCGCCTAAGCTTAGGCGGTCATGTTTTATTAATCTAAGAAATAAATATTTACTGCGCGTCTTCCAAACTCATTACACTGAGCCTTAGACCAGTAGAATAAATCTACTCTCTTGCCTTTTATAGCTCCGCCGCAGTCTCCTGCAATGGCGTAACCATAAATATATTTTCCATCAGCAGACTCAATATACATCTTTGTTCCGTAAGGAATAACCGTCGGGTCAACTGCGATTACACCATATCCCATAGGCATACCTGTTGATGTAACGCCGGCCCAAGGACCGTTGTCTTCATAAGACGCGTCATATGCTGTCGCTGTAAATGTTTCTACTCTTGAATAATTTGTAGGTCTAGAAGCAGGTATTTTTCCAACTTCAAATTCTTCCTGCGGTGAATATTCAACTATCTCATTTACCGGCTCTGCTAATACAATTTCACCGATTCTTTCTCTTGATATCTCAGCGCCGTCCTGATAATAAATCTTATATGTGATTTCTCTTTCTCCGTCAGAGCCTTCTCTTGTAACAACTCTCTGCCCCGGAGCTAAATTCACATTTTCAACTTCTTCTGTTTGATACGAGATTCTTTCAGATACTGTTACTATCTGGCTCTCTTCCTGGTTTACAATGATTTCGTCACCGGCTTCAATAACATCTGTCATTCTTGGTGTGACCTCATCATCGGAAGCCTCAACGCCAACATCAGCAAGAACATCTGAAACAAGCTTTTTTGTTGTGCTATACTCGTTAGTAACACCGTTTATAGTAACTCTAACCGGTATAGCTCTGTTAATCTGAATTACTGAATTATTTGAAACCGTATCATTTAAAGCAACATTTGTTTCGTCGCCCTCATTAAGTGATATACCTTGCTTTGCTAAAACTTTACCAACGCTGGTATCACTTGTTTTTACCGTAATCGGAGTATTGTCTCCGTCACAAATCGTAACGGTACTCGGAGTTGCATATGCAAAACTACAGCATGTTGCTACAATAAAAGTTGAACATAAAGCAGCTGCTGCACAATTTTTGGCTGATAAGTGTAACTTTCTCATCAGTCTTGTAAACATCGAATCACCTCAAATAAATTTTTGGAATAAAACAATATTCCTTATCTCTGTCACGCTGGCTATTATATATTGACTTAGAAAATCCGTCAAACCTTCAAAATTGTCTCAAATCGTCTAAGTCAAGTTTAAATCCAGCACCGGCACAAAATCAAATGTTTTCTCTTATATTCTAATAATTTTAGCTTTTTTCTTTTATTTGCTCTTCTTTTTTCCTGACGATTGCCAATTTTGGTTATTGTGCTCAATCCACTTTTCTGTTATACTATTTTTATGGCATTATATCAGGAAATTATAGCGAAAAAACTCATTTTTTGCATTGTAATACAAATGTAACAGAGTTGTAATATTAAGAAATATTTTAAGATAAAGCTTTCGTAAACACCGAATTTGCGTTGATTTTATTTTGTTATATTTCTGAAACAAACTACTCTTTTGTTTATTTTGCACAATGAAAATCAATTTTTATTATACAGTTTGCACATGTTAACATTTTATGAACATAAACGCGCAAATATGAACATTATATGAACTCAAAAAAGGAATTAAAATACAATGAATAACACTTTATTAAACAAAAACGAAAGAATTGACGACCTTCATTTAAATAATTTAAAACTGATACAGAATCCAAATCAGTTTTGTTTTGGCGTGGACGCAGTATTGCTGGCACATTTCGCCTCAAAAGGGATAAAATCCGGTTCCAGAACAATGGATATGTGTGCCGGTAACGGTATAATTTCAATACTATTATCTCACAAATCTGCCGCAGAAGAAATAATCGGCCTGGAAATTCAAAAAGATGTATCAGATATGGCATCACGCTCTGTAATCCTAAATAATTTATCTAAAAAAATTAATATGGTCTGCGGAGACTTAAAGTTTGCCAGCGATATATTTGGAAAAAGTTCTTTCAATAATATAGTCTGCAATCCTCCATACAAAGAATATGGCGGAGGGCTTATAAGTAAACACAATTCTGCGGCGATTGCCAGGCACGAGATACTGTGTAATGCTGAGGATATTATAAAAAGCTCATCTGAACTGCTAATGCCCGGCGGAAAGCTTGCTATGATACATCGTCCTGAACGATTGATAGACCTTGTTACACTTATGCGAAACTATAAAATTGAACCTAAACGACTCAGATTTGTACATCCTTCTTATAAAAAAACTGCCACAATGATACTTTTAGAAGGAACCTACTGCGGAAGGCCAAAACTTGTCCTAGAGCCTCCATTATATATATATGAAGAAACAGGCGCAAAATATACCGATGAAATTAATTTAATATATGAAAGAACCGCCGAATTAAAAGATAAAAGCGAAGGAGAAAGTTATGAAAGGTAAATTATATTTATGTCCGACCCCAATCGGAAATCTTGACGATATAACACTGAGAACTATTAAAACACTTGAATCCGTAGATTTGATTGCAGCTGAAGACACAAGGGTCAGTATGAAATTATTGAATCATTTGGGAATAAAAAAGCCAATAACCAGCTATTATGAACATAACAAAAAAGAAAAAGGCGCCCATTTAATTGAAAAACTTTTAGACGGATGTAATATAGCTGTGGTCACAGACGCCGGAATGCCCGGAATCTCAGACCCGGGAGAGGATATCGTTATGCTTTGCGTACAAAATGAAATCAAAGTAGAAGCTCTGCCAGGTCCATGCGCCTTTTCCACTGCACTTGTGGCTTCCGGACTTCCAACAGGACGGTTTACTTTTGAAGGATTTTTGTCGGTAAACAAAAAAAGCCGCAGAGATCACCTCCTCAGTTTAAAAAACGAAACGAGAACTATGATATTCTATGAAGCGCCGCATAAACTCAAAGCGACCCTTGCCGATATGCTTGAAACATTCGGAGGAAAACGTCAAATAACCGCCGCGAGGGAAATAACAAAAAAATATGAGGAATATATAAGAACTACTTTAGAAGGCGCAGTTGAACATTTTGAAAACAATCCTCCCAAAGGTGAGTTTGTTCTAATAATAAAAGGCGCTGACCCTGAGGAAATAAAAGAAAAACACCGAGCGAATTTGCCCGATGCTGAAACGGTTATACTTAAACTGATAAATGACGGCATGAAAGGAAAAGAACTCTCCCGCACTGCCTCTGAGATATTAGGAATTTCAAAAAATGAAGCCTATAGCCTATATCTAAAAATTAAGGCAGAGCAATAACCGCCACCTGCCGTCCGGTTTTTTCTTTATGCACACGATATGAGTAATATTTATCCGAATTGCATATTGTGCACTCATCCGATATATAAATATTTATAGGTTCTAACCCTTCTGAAACCAAATTATCTCTATTAACGGACCACAAATCAACATGAAACTTACCATTTGGCTTTGAAACACAATATTTTTCGTCAAACAATGAAGCGGTATCACGGTCCACCTCAAAACAGCACTTGCCTATACTCGGTCCGATAGCGGCAATTATATCTTTAGGGTCTGAGCCAAATTTTTCCTTCATTAAACGCACAGTCTTACCGCCGATTTGTTTAACAGTTCCCCGCCAACCGGCATGTGAAGCCGCAACAACTTGTTTAATCGGGTCATAAAAAAGCAAAGGGACGCAATCGGCTGAAAATATTATTAAAGCAATACCTCTTTGGTTTGTTATCAGACCGTCTGTGTCACGAATATCGCTCTCCTGCTGAAAAATTCCCTTTCCACAGTCATTTTCAGTAACAATACGTATATTATCCGTGTGCATCTGTCTTGCGCAAACTCCACGGCGTATATCAAAACCTAAGTCTTCAGCAAGCAGTCTATAGTTTTCTAAAACCGCATCAGAATCGTCGCCTACTCTGAATCCAAAATTTAAACCGCTGATTTTTCCGCTGCTAACCCCACCAAGCCTGCGTGAAAATCCATTTATAACACCCAGCTTTTCAAAAGGCTCCGCCACAAGATAGCTCCGTTCATCCTTTTCCAAAACTTTAAATTCACTGTTCATTCAAACACCTCAAATTCTGCTGAACCTAAGTCTTTCAATATCTACGACACTTTTTGTCTTATTATCTATCTCAAAAACACAACCATTAAACCATACGTCTCCGTTTTCTTCTTTTTCAAAACGATAATGCTTTCCTGCATTATAGTAATAATTTAAAATAATTTCTTTCTTAACCCCTAAAATAGAGTCCATTATACCGGTCATCCCTAAATCTGAAATATATCCGGTCCCGCCGGGCAAAATATGTTCATCTGCCGTCTGAACATGTGTATGAGTGCCAAAAACAACTTGAACTTTACCGTCCAAAAAATTGCCCATAGCCAAACGCTCACTTGTTGTCTCTGCATGCATATCAACAACTATAATATCACTTTCAATCCGCTTTAAGAGATTCTCTACAGCTCTGAAAGGACAGTTTGCAGGAGACATATTTACTCTGCCGATAAGATTGATAACCGCAACTTTTGCGTACCCCAAATCCTGTATTATATATCCGCTCCCTTCAAATTCCGGCGGATAGTTCAGAGGACGAATCAGCCTGGGATTTTCTTCAAGCGCCTGTGCTGCTGATTTAGTACCGAAGGTGTGATTCCCCATGGTTATCACATCGGCCCCGGCATTAACCAGCTCATCAGCTATAATAGGCGTTATACCGTTTGTTGCAGCTGAATTCTCTCCGTTTGCAATAACAAAATCTATATTATATTTGCTTCGGATTCTTCCCAAATTCTGATAAACATACTCTCTTCCGGGTTTTCCAACTATATCTCCTATGGCAAGTATTCTCATAAATATTTCTCCTCAAAACAAATCTACTAATTTCTGCGCTGTCTTAATGCTTCATACATTAAAATTCCGGCAGCCACAGACGCGTTTAACGATTCAATCTCTCCTATCATAGGAATCTTAACCAAAAAATCGCACGACTCTCTTACTATTCTGCTCATACCGCTTCCCTCGCTGCCTATGACTATTCCAAGCGGGCCTTTAAGGTCGCATTCATAATGATTCTGAGCCGCAGAAAGGTCAGTCCCAACAATCCACAAGCCTTTCTTTTTCAGCTTATCCAATGTCTGAGAAATATTTGACACTTTTGCCACATAAGTATATTCTACTGCTCCTGCGCTCACTTTCGCCACAGTTGAGTTAAGAGCAACGCTTCTGTTCTTGGGTATTATAACTCCGTGGGCGCCTGCAGCGTTAGCAGTTCTTATTATGCTGCCCAAATTATGAGGGTCGCTCAGCCCCTCGCATATAACTATAAAAGGGGATTCTCCACGTTCTTCCGCACGTTTAAGAATTTCTTCAACGCTCACATAATCGTGAAAAGCAGTCACTGCCACCACCCCTTGGTGATTAGCGCCGTCAGTCATTTTATCCAGCTTTTGCTTAGCGGTAAACTGATAGCGGACACCTTGCTCTTTCGCTATATTTCTGATTTTTCCAATTACGGGATGGTTTAACTTTTCCTGTATATACAGCCTGTCTATTGCACGACCGGATTCAAGAGCTTCAATAACCGGGTTTCGTCCATAAATTTTATCATTTTGACTTACGTAATCTTCATTATTCATAATATTCTTCCTATATGTATTTTTATATTTTTTATAAACTAAGGTTTAACTGAATAATATTCAACACCAGGGTCCAAAGTCCATCCTTTAGCCCTTATCATTTCTTCAACAGTAACAATCTGATATCCTCTTTCCAACAAATCAGGAACCATCCACGAAACAGCTTCTTTTGTGCAGTCAAGCAGGTCATGCATCAATATTATGTCACCGTCGGTAACATTATTCATAACCGTCCAATAAATTGTCCCTGAATTCAGGTTTGACCAATCCAAAGTGTCCAAAGACCATTTTATTATCGGCTGACCTATGGCCGACCTCACCATATCATTTGTTTCACCATGAGGAGGGCGAACCATTTTCAAATCGTCTCCTAAAACAATTTTAGCATCGAGATTAGTCATATTTATTTCATTAACCACCTGATCCCACGAACATTTTGGAAGATGAGGATGATAATATGTATGGTTTCCCAGACCCATACCAAGCTCCTGAGCTCTTTTCAAGGTCTGAGGGTACTGCCATATCATATTTCCTACCACAAAAAACGTAGCCTTTGAATTATATGTCTCCAAAATATCCAATATAGAATCGGTTACCGGAGAATAAGGTCCGTCATCAAAAGTTAAACACACCATAGGTTTTGAAGGATCAATTGTTCTTTCCGGCTGAAGACCAAATGCTTTTTCAACGGCATCCGGTGAAACATAAGCCCTGTCGTTATAAACAACAACCTCTCGTTCAAGCGGAAAATATTCACCGTCTCTATATATAAGACGGCTCCTTAACTTCATAACAGCAACCTGACCGTCTTTTTCAACAGTTAAAGTGTCCTCCGGATACTTATATTCAATTGTTGCACCCACTTCGCCAAAAGCATCTGTTGCAAGCTCAAGCTGGCTGTCATCAACATATGCGTATACGGATATGGTATATGTACCGCAAATTATTAATATTCCAATGAGAAGAAACAAATTTAAGCAAAATCTTTTCAAAACAAATTCACATTCCTTTATAACAAATTTTCAACCAAACAATCGTACTCCTGAATACAAATATATGTCTTTGACCCACATTCAAAATGTTAATTGAAACCGCAATAAAAAATAAATATAATCTATAACTTTAACGGCTTGTTAACATTATCATTTAATTATACTCAGTAAATCCATTTCTCATTAGACTTTTAGTATAGCATAAAAGTTCCTGAATTTCAATAAACAAGAAAAAATACTAATTAAAAAACGACCATTTTGGCAATTATGTATATATTTTTATTATTTATATTATAGTAATTATAAATATATAAAACATAAAATAGCGCCGCCTAAAAATAAGGCGGCGCCATGCTTTTTAAAAAATTTATTTGGAATTGATTATTCCATACAGTCCAAAGAGCATCTTTGATGCTTCAGCCCTTGTAGCCGAATTCTTCGGATTGAAGTATCCATTATCATCACCCCTGGCTATACCTGTGCTGTACATATAAGACACAGCGCCTTCAGCATAGTCGCTTATTTGGTCTGAATCCGGGAACTCGTGCATCTCAGCTGCAGGTGAACCTTGAGTTCTGAATATTATAACGGCAATATCTTCACGCGTAATATTCTGTCCAACGCCAAATGTGCCGTCATCACGGCCTGTAATTATTCCATGTTCAACAGCCGCCGCAATATAAGGTGTATACCAGTCTCCGTTAGCGTCGCTGAATTCTGTGGTTGCGTTCTGATCAACCTGGTATCCCATAACACCAACAATCATCTTTGCAAACTGTTCACGGGTAACAGGCGCACTTGGTTCAAACAATCCATCGCCCATTCCGTTTACAATACCCATATTATAAAGAGCCATGATTGACTGTTCTGCCCAGCTTACTGAACCTAAGTCGGTAAACACAGAATTATTTCCTGGAGCCGGGGTAGGTGTAGCGGGATCTTTTATAACAGGGTTATAAGTATTTCCGCCTGTTCCGCCACTGCCGCTTCCGCTGCCGTTTGAATATCCAAAATTAGCTACAACGGACATTGTACCGCCTGAAATATAATTTGATAGAGCTGACTGCTTAATTGTAACGGTGTTTCCTGAAACTGTTACTGTTTTTCCATTTATTTTAAAACTAGAAAGTGAATATCCATTCTGAGTATTTATCTTAAATGTAATAGAACTTGAGCCGTCGTTATATATTTCGTCAAATGTATCTGTAGTCTTTGAGCTAAAACCATTTACTGTTCCTGAAACAAGTCCTGATATAGTGAGCTTTCCGCCTTTTCCAACAGTAACTGTCATGTCAAAATAGTCGACATCCTCACCGCCCATAGAATCAGATAATTCTTTAAGCTCAGCTGAGACATCATCAAGGTCTTCCTGTGAATAAATAACATCACTCATAGTGCTCTTTGTGGGATTTTTGTCATCAATTTCTTCTTTAAGCGCATTATAGTTTGATTTTAAATCGGACAAATATGCCTTAGCTGATGTAATAAGTTTTTTCATATCTGATATATCACTGGAATTATAATCAGAAGAATTATTAATATATGTCTTAGTATAACTATTTATGTCGGCAGTAACAGTGTCATACTGATCAACTGCGTCCTCGTAAAGCTCGCTCGCTGACATTTCCTCTACTGTTGAATAAACCGTAATATCAGATGCCGGCATAGTAATCGTCTTAGAGAATGAGTTGCTGTCATTACTTATTAAAGAAGTCTTATTCTCTTTAGAATCTACATAATAAGCGTCTGTATATTTATATCCTCTGTCAGCGTTTCCTTTAATTATTACTTTTGAGCCGGAAGCCGCTGCTGAAGGTGATGGAACTATTGTTGACTTTTCTGTCTTATTAACGTTTATGCTATACTTTCCATTCGGCTTAGCCGTTGAAGTCGGCGCCGGAGTTGAGCTTGAATTCGAAGCTGTAGCAGTAGCGGTAGGAACCGGGCTTTCTGATGAATCAGGAGCCTCAGAAGCTTCAGGCGAACTTGTTGGCTCTGCTGAATCAGGAGTTGCTGAAGGTTCTGCTGTTGCTGTTGCCTCCGGGTCTGTTGTATCCGCTGCCGTAACGATATCAGAATTTGTACCGTCTATAACGTCCGCAAAAGATACTATTGGCACAATTGATATAATCATGCATAAAGCCACTGCTAACGCTATGTCTTTTAAATGTCTCATGTTTTTTCCTCCATTATAAAATAAAATTCTATTATGTTTTACCACATATGCCGTCACAAGTCAAGAAAAATCGGCAAATGTTATGTAAAAGAAACAAAGGTAATTTATGGTCCGTCAAATTGTATATTTTTATTATTAATTATGTTTTATATTTTATCTGGACTTTATATTTTGCCTTTAAGTTCTTAACACTTTTTAATATGACTCAGTTTAATACTATTTTGTTCCTGGATTTTTATTAAAATTTTATAAAATAATTATAAACTGGAATTTATAAGGTTGTTTTTTGGTTCTGAACGCAAGCGTGCGGTGGGATTCATCTCAAGCGTTCGCTCCGCTCACCTGCCGTTGTTCATTGATTTTTATTTTTTATTTGAGTTTTTATGTTTTATAAATTTGTTTTTTGGTTCTGCACGCAAGCGTGCGATGTGGATTCACCTCACGCGTTCGCTCCGCTTACCTGCCGTTGTTCATTGACTTTTATTTTTTATTTGGGTTTTTATGTTTTATAAATTTGTTTTTGGGTTGTGCACGCAA
>PPYE01000093.1_pt1 | contig 72173 bp, 93 predicted proteins | sample 1559881 | NCBI WGS metagenome assembly PPYE01 (sample SAMN08240022, study PRJNA423297) | Human gut metagenome, whole genome shotgun sequencing project. | reverse complement strand
AGCAGATTCTCTGGTTTGCAGAGGATATGAATTCATTACCTAGAAAGTCCCTTGGGTATGATACGCCTGATGATTTATTCGAAGCTTATTTAGATACCGTCTATGCAGCTTAAATTATTTGGTTAAAGGTGTTCAATTTGAACTTGCAATTTTAGAAATGATTGCTTCTACTGAGACATTAAAAAATGGCAAGGAAAAAGGACCTGTCCTCAGACAGATCCTCATTTGGCGGAGAGAGGGGGATTCGAACCCCCGTGACGGTATTCGCCGTCAACATGATTTCCAATCATGCACCTTAAACCGCTCGGACACCTCTCCATGCTGCTTTTCCCTGACCTTTCGGCCAGCCTGTATGAGCCGTGGTTTTCGGCTTTTTGGGCTCGTCAGTAACAACTGACTTAATCATTATACACATCAAAGCAGCATGTGTCAACGGAAAATTTACATTTTTTCAAAAATTTCCTGAAGTCTTTCGTTTTCGTTTGTTTCACCAAGGGCAAGGACGAGGAGAAGGCGGGCTTTCCAGCCGGAGAGGTCTCCGCCCAGGATGATGCCGCTTTCTTTCATGGAGAGGGCGCTTCCTTCGTAGCTGTATTCCTGCATGACGCTTCCAGAGGGGACGCGGGTGGTGAGGACTACGGGGATGCCCTGCTTGCGGAGGGCAAGGATTTCTTTTCTGCAGAGGGGCGGTACGTTGCCGCAGCCCAGGCCGTCTATGACGACACCTTTGACGCCTGCTTTTCCTGCGCATTTGACGATTTCTCCATCCATACCGGACCATGCGGAGATGAGCCAGACGTTTGGTTCGATGGTTTCCGGATGAAGTCTTGCATGGGGCATAGGTCTTCTTCCATAAATGATTTCCTTGCCATAGACAGCACCAAGTGGTCCGTAGTTCAGATCGCGGAAGGTGTCCGGATTGGTCGTATGGGATTTTGTGACGTCTTTGGCTGCGTAAATGCGGTCCTGCAGGCAGACGAGGACGCCCATGCCTTTGGACATGTCGTCAGCAGCAGTGCGGACGGCGGAGAGGATATTTTCCGGGCCGTCAGCAGAGAGTTCGGAAGCTCCTCTCATGGCGCCTGTGACGCAGACTGGTTTTTCTGTTTTCAGGGACATGTCGAGGAAGAATGCGGTTTCTTCCAGGGTATCGGTCCCATGGGTGACGACGAAGCCGTCTGCTTTCCCCTCTTCAGATAGTTTGTCGATCAGATGAGAGAGGTCGAACATTTTCTCTGCGCTCATCCAGCCGCTCGGCACGTTGGAGAATTCGACGACGGAAACGTCTGCCCAGTCAGAAAGTCCGGGAACGGCAGCTGCCAGATCTTCTCCAGATACAGCAGGAACGAGGCCGCCGGTTTCCGGGTCTTTTTTCATGGCAATGGTGCCGCCGGTTGTAATGACGATGATATGTTTTTTCATGATTTCATCCTTTCAATCGTTATCGGTTTTTATTATTGTATCACCGCCATACAGAGTCATCGCATGAGAAAAGGAGCGGATTTCTCCGCTCCCTTCCTCTGGATCGTGTTGCAACCTGTGAGGGTTGATATATGGCTACTGTTTTTTCTTTCCGCCCAGATAGGCCGCCATGACATCCGGGTTGCTAGCCACTTCCTGCGCAGGCCCCTCCATGACGATTTTGCCCGTCTCCATGACGTAAGCGTAATCGGCAATCTGGAGCGCTTTGCGGGCGTTCTGCTCAACCAAAAGAACAGTAGTACCCATTTTGTTAATGTCTTTGATTACATCAAAGATCTGCTGTACGACCAAAGGCGCAAGGCCCATGGAGGGTTCATCAAGAAGCATGACTTCCGGTCTGGCCATCATGGCGCGGCCGATGGCGAGCATCTGCTGTTCGCCGCCGGAGAGTGTGCCTCCGAACTGGTTTTGTCTTTCAAAAAGTCTGGGGAAGCGTTCGAATACCTTAGAGAGGTCTTCGCTGATTCCCGCTTTGTCTTTTCTCTGGAAAGCGCCGAGCTCCAGATTTTCACGGACGGACATGTTCTGGAGGATCTGGCGTCCTTCCGGTACGAGCACGACGCCGCCTCTGACGATTTCGAAGGGCTTCTTGCCGACGATGGATTCGCCTTTGAAGAGGACGTCGCCTGCGACTGGCTTCATGACGCCCATGATCGTTTTCATGGTCGTGGACTTGCCGGCGCCGTTGGCACCGATGAGTGTGACGATTTTTCCTTCCGGTACGGAGAGGTTGACGCCTTTCAGCGCTTTAATGTTCCCGTAGGAAGATTCAATGTTTTTCAGTTCAAGCAGCATCAGTTGTCATCCTCCTTCCCGAGGTATGCTTCAATAACCTGCGGATTGTTCTGCACTTCATCCGGCACGCCTTCAGCGAGTTTCTTGCCGAAGTTGACGACCATGACGCGGTCGCACAGGCTCATGACGAGCTGCATGTCGTGTTCGATCAGGACGATCGTGATGCCGAACTTTTCGCGGATATTTCTGATCAGTTCTGTCAGGGCAGCTGTTTCGCTGTCGTTCATGCCGGCTGCCGGTTCATCGAGGAGGATGAGTTTCGGCTTTGTTGCCATGGCGCGGGCGATTTCCAGCTTTCTCTGCTTGCCGTATGGAAGCTCGGTAGCCAGGCGGTCCGCATCTTTATCCAGGCCGACAAAAGCAAGGAGTTTCATTGCTTCTTCGCAGGCTTCTTTTTCTTCCTTCTGCTGGGAAGCGGTATGGATGATGCTGGCCAGGAGGCCGGATTTCATGCGATCATGGACACCGACCAGGATATTTTCCAGTACGGTCATACCGGTGAAAAGGCGGATGTTCTGGAATGTACGGGCAATGCCCAGGTTGATGATCTGGTAAGGCTTCTTCCCTTCAATGGACTGGCCGTTGAAGATGACGTCGCCTTCGGTGACCTGGTAGACGCCTGTGATCAGGTTGAAAATGGTGGTCTTGCCGGCGCCGTTTGGTCCGATGACGCCATAGATTTCTCCTTCATCGACATGGAAGGACATATTGGAAACGGCTGTCAGGCCGCCGAACTGTTTAACGACATCTTTCATTTCGAGCAGCATTAGTCATCTCCTCCTTCCACTTTGACTGGTTTTGCTTTTCTGGAAAATTTAGAGGAAATCCATTTCATAGCATCATAGGACAGGATGCCGTCCGGGCGGAAGCCCATCAGGACGACGAGCATGATGCCGTAGATCATGTCTCTGTATTCAGAAAGAGCACGGAGGGATTCCGGAACGATGGTAAGGATGGCAGCGCCCAGGACAGAGCCCCAGAGAACGTTGCTGCCGCCGAATACGGTGTAAAGAAGGATGTCGACGACTTTGTGCCAGTCGAAATCGGTCGGTGTGATGAAGAATGTGGCATGTGCATAGAGTGCGCCGGCTACGCCTGCGAAGAATGCACTGAAGAGGAATGCCATCATTTTGTAGTAAACGACATTGATGCCTGTCAGGGATGCTGCGTATTCATCCGCTTTGACAGCTGCCATCGCGCGGCCCACGCGGGAGTGTTCCAGTCTGTACCAGAAGGTGACGATGGCGATGACGATGAGGAGAAGGACGATGCACATCAGGAACTGGCCGCCTGTCTGGGAGTCCATTTCCAGAGCATCGAGAAGGCCCCAGTCGCTGGCATAGTCAGAAAGCGTGGATGCCATGGACGGAATGCCGGAGAAACCAAGCGCGCCGTGCGTGATGGTCAGGTTTAATGCGATAACGCGGACGACTTCGCCAAAGCCCAGTGTCGCGATGGCCAGGTACAAGCCGCGCAGGCGGATGGTCGGAAGGCCGATGATCATGGCTACGAAAGCTGCCATGAGGCCGCCGCAGAAGATGCCAAGAGGCATCGGGAAACCGTAATCAGCCGTCAGGATGGCTGAAGTGTAAGCGCCGAAGCTCATGAGACCTGCATTGCCCAGGGAAAGAATGCCTGTGCAGAGGGTCATGTAAATCGTCAATGCAAGTATAATGTTGATGCAGACGAAAGTGAAGACCTGCAGGAAATACCCGTTCAATAACTCTTCCATTACGGTCTGCCTCCTTTCCCCGCTTTGGAGAATAACCCTTCAGGACGAAGGAACAGAATCAGGATGATCATGCCGAATGCGACAGCGTCCCTGTAGGAGGATGCGCCGTATGCGACGGTGAATACTTCTGCAATGCCCAGAATGAAACCGCCGGCCATTGCGCCTTCTACGTTGCCGAGACCGCCCATGATGAGGACTGCCAGGCCCTTGAGGCCCATAGCCGTGCCCATTGTCGGTTCGATGGCGTTGAAGGAAAGTCCGATCAGCACGCCAGCGGCTGCGCCCAGTGCGGATGCCAGCATGACGGTGAAGGTGATGATGCGGCCTGTGTTTATGCCAAGCAGGCCTGCTGTTTCAGCGTTTTCAGAAGTCGCTCTGACTGCTTTGCCGACTTTTGTACGGTCAAGTAGCAGTGCGGAGAGGACGGAGAGCAAAGATTTCCAGTCCGTAGCCCAGTACGGCTCCGCCGATCATAGCACCGATAAGTGCAGGAAAAATTCCAAATCCTGCTTCTGTGACAAGAAGCAGTCCGATGTAAGCGCCCATCATGAAGATGCCGCCATGTGCCATGTTGACGATATTGAGTACGCCGAATACCAGCGTATAGCCGATGGCAATGACCGCATAGGCGCTTCCCAGCGTTAACCCGTTGACAAGCTGTTGAAAGAACACGATCTCTATCCCCTTTCTCAAATAGAAGGCAAGCCTTCTTCTCTTAACAGAACGAATGGTACAAAAAAGCCCCTGCTGCAATCTGGCGTCATTGCAACAGGGGCGAAAGGATTCGCGGTACCACCCTACATTATACTCAAGTGTTTTCATCCGTAACGTGGACAGACGCCTTCATCTACTTATTTCGGCAAAGGAGCTCACGGGTGATATTAAATCCTGGAATGCACCGGTTTGCACCATACACCGGCTCTCTGAGGCATGGACCACAATTTACTTTGTCCCATTCATCGCTTTTCATATGCCTGTAACGCCGGCCGCGTCGAAAGCTAATCTGTTCACTTTCGAGAACTCCCGGGTGAGCTCGCATTGTGATGTCTGCACCGGCTTTCACCACCCGCCGGTTCTCTGGAGCATATTATCAGAATGCTTATCCCGATCCTTGCCATTCGTTCTGTCGTTATTGTTGATATTATACCCTTGCCAAATGAAATGTCAATAGATTTCTTTCGAATTCTGAAAAATCATTTCAACAGAGCTGCCTTATCAATAAATCGTATCTTTTCGTACCGCTTTTCCTTTTCTATGATACAATACAATTATCAATCAGGAGGCAATCCGCATTCCGCCGTACTTTTTTTCAAAAAAGGAACCGACGGGCTCTTTCAAAGGGGGAATTTCTATGCTGCAGCAGATCTCCATCTTCACTGCCAACCAGAAAGGCGCGCTGAGCAAGATCACAGCCATTCTGGAAAAGAACAATATCAACATTTACACGATGTTGGCAACCGACAGCGCCGAATTCGGTATCGTACGCCTCATCACGGACGACGCTGAAAAATCAGAGAAAGCGCTGAAGGACGCAGGATACCAGTGCCGCCTCGACTGCATCATTGCCGTCGACATGGCATCGGACAAGCCTGGCACATTGAATCACATCCTCGCCGATCTCAATGATGCCAATGTCATGATCCGCTATCTCTACATTTCCTTTGACCGCCAGACCGGCACGCCGATCGCTGTCTTCAATACGAATGATTCCGAAACGGAGACATTCCTTCGCGGCAAGGGCTACAAACTGCTCGACACGCTGTAAGACATGCATTCAAAAGTCCGGCCGCTTTCGCAGTGCCGGATTTTTTTCAGGGCCCATGGTATATAGAAGCATACCATGTATCATATTTTTGCGTACTTGGAATCCATTTTCACTCTGACTATAATGAAAACAGGAAATGGAAATGAAAGGAGTCATGATGACAAAGGATATCGATGAGAACACGCTCGGCCTTTCGGAAAAGGAAAAAGCATTCCTGAAGGCCGAGGAAGAACGGATGGGCATGAAGCTCAAGGAGCTCGTGAGCCCTCCTGTTTACAATATGTGCTTCGCCTGCGGATCGGCGAATCCGATCGGGCTGCACCTTCATTTCTTTGCCATCCCTGACGGATGCATTTCCTTTTTCACGCCCAGAAGAGAACACCAGAGCTACAATGACCGCATGCACGGCGGGCTCATCATGACGCTGATGGATGAAGTCATGGGCAATTACTTATTTCTGACCGGCGGCGTCCCCGCTTATACCGGCAAGATGGAATCCCGTTTCCGCTCCCCTATCCTCATCGGAGAGACGGTCGAGATCCGCTGCCATGAAGAAAAGCGCAGGGGACAGCTCGTCATTATGACGGCCAAGATCATCAAGGAAGACGGCACGGAAGCTGCCGAGGCTGTATCCCACATGATGCTTGAACCGCCTTCGAAAGGATGATGCATAATGGCAAAGGAAGAAATTATTCAGAAGGTCAAGGAAACAATGGAAGCACCGAGCTGCTTTGCAGGATTAAAAGCAGTCTGCCAGGAATACCTGGAGGCTCAGGGAACTGGCAAGGAAAAGGAAGCTGCTGAAAAGCTCTCCGCTGCTTTGAAGGACTGCGTCCAGTCCATCGACACTGTCATTCCCTTCTTCAAATCCGAAGCTGGCGTGAAGTACTTCGGCAAGGAAACTGCCGCAGCTCTTGCAAAGGCTGCTGATGAAGCCAAGGAAAAGGGCTCGAAGTACTGCATCTGCCCGGCGTGCACTGCCGGCGGATACCTGCTCGACCATATCCATGAACTGTAATCCATTGAAAAATGCATTGAAAAGAGGCTGTGAATCCGGTGATCCGGTTCACAGCCTCTTTTTATGCCCTCGCCGCAAGGGCCTTACCTGCTGTTATCCGAAAGGGTTGCGGCGAATACACTTCCATATCTTTCCGTCTCTTCGTAAGCCCTTTCGCTTGGAGTAAACACTTCCCTTTTCTCTTCCTTCAGACTGTACTTCTTCAGGAAATCCTGCATGCTGACGGGCTTTGAATAATAGAAGCCCTGGAAATAATCACAGCCCATCCTTTTCAGACCGTCAACCATCTCCTTCGTCTCGACGCCTTCCGCCACGACCTTGAATCCCATGCGGTGCATGCTCTGGATCAGGTTTGGCAGGTACGAATCCGGATGCGCGAAGTGGCCGCGTACGAGGGACACGTCGATTTTGATTTCTTCAAAAGGAATGTCCTTCATGCGGGACGCGTTCGAAAATCCCGTACCATAATCATCGAGAGCAAGATCAAATCCCATATTTTTCAGAAGGCCCACCTGCTTGAATCCGGCGGAATTCAAGGCGCCCTGTTCCGTGAGTTCGAGGCGGACTGTCGATACCGGCACGCCGTAGTTTTCACGGATGTCATTCAGGCGTTCTGCCAGACAACGGCGCAGACACTGCACTGGCCCACATTGACGTGCACCCACTTCATGCCGCATGCTTCGAGGCCGCCGTCACGGATGAATTCGCATACCTTGGCGAAAACCTGCTCGCCCAGGATGCTGACCGCACCCGTTGCGGAAGCCATATCGATGAACTCGGCAGGTCCCACGATGGACCCGTCCTTGTCCTTCATGCGCACAAGTGCTTCAGCGCCTTCCACACGACCGGAGGACGCTTCCACAAGCGGCTGCAGGAACACTTCCAGAGAATTTCCCGCAAGAGATTCTTCAAGAAGTCCGCGTACATGAAACTGGCGTTTCACGCGTTCCTGGTACCCTTTGTCAATGATGACGTCTTCATGCTTCGGAGAATCGGCTGTTTCAAAAGCGATGCCGATGCACTGCTTCAGCTCATCCACGCTGCTGAAGACAAGCGTATCATCCAGAATGCAGCAGTTGATGTCGAAGTAAGCGATCTTGCCATCCCTTCCCCAGGGCTTTCTGAATCGCTCATGCACCTTGCTGACTTCCGCTTCCAGATCCATGGGCAGCGTCGAAACGATGAAGAAACGGCCGCCTCCCATGTAGAAGAGGTACTGCTTTGAAAACTCCTGCCTGAGATACTTCCCGAAATATCCCAGGAAACCGTCTACGAATGCACCGCCGTAGGCCATGCGGCATTCATCATAATCACGAATGACGAAGCCGAATCCTTCGAAGTCGTTCTTCTCCAGAAGCTGCCTCATGATCATGCGGAAAGCTTCTCTCGTCATAAGTTCCGTCTTATGGTCGAGGAAGAGGTTCGGATTTCTGACCGTCAGGTAAATGACTGCGATGCCCATCGTGAAGCTGAAGGACAGAAACAGTTCCTGCCAGTAATATCCTTCCAGAAGGATACCGGCCATGATGAATGCGCCTGCAGTGAGGATTCCTTCCACCTGTCCCTCATTGTCCTCCGTACGGAAAACAAGCGCCGTAGCAAGGCAGAGCACCAGATAGAAAATAAGGAATCCATAGAAAAGAGGATACAAGCTTCCTTGATGGATACCTGTCTCAGGATCGACACTGATCATCGAGCCGAAGAACTGGGACACAAAGATCACAAGCGCCATCGGCAGAACAGGGACCGCGGCAAGCCTCATCCACTTCGGATTGATGCGGTCGCCTGCATGAAGTGTTTCCATCACATAGCGGAAACCATTATAAGCCGCCAGAAGAACGAAGAGATGGTAACCCACGTTCAAGCCATATATGACCGGAACCGGAGTCGTTTCCCATCCTGCACACGCGGCTGCCGAAAGAATACCTGCAATCATTGCTGCCAGATTGAAGTACATCAGGTTCGTGAAGTACATGGTGTCTTTCAGTGGAAGCTTTCTCTTCCGCATGTAATAAACCAGGAACAAAACCTGGACCGGAATAGCAGCCAGATAGAAGTCCATATCGTAGCTGCCACGAAGGAAATCGATCATAATAAAGTCCCCTTTATATAAATACGAAGAATCATGCGGATCCATCGTCAAGATTTAAAGCGGGATGCCCGTACTTCTAAATATATGCTTGTTTCTATATCCAATTTTACTACTTTCCCCAGTACTTATCCATGATTATTATAATTGTTTGCTTTTATGTGATAAGCTTTACCCATTATATATTTATATAGCGGAAATATTTCGAAATGGAGAATTTACACGCAAAAGGGGCCGTGGCAAAATGATTGCACATTTTGTCACAGCCCCTTTTTTATTACGTATTATATTATTCCCATTCGATGGTGCTCGGCGGCTTGGAGGTGACGTCGTAAACGACGCGGTTGACTCCTGCCACTTCGTTGCAGATTCTTCTGGACATTTCGTCGAGGACTTCCCACGGGAAGCGGAAGTAATCAGCAGTCATGCCATCAGAGCTTGTTACAGCGCGGATGCCTACGGTGTAGTCATAGGTTCTTTCGTCGCCCTGTACGCCTACGGAGCGGATAGCTGCCGGCAGTACAGCGAAGGACTGCCAGATATCATTGTAGAGGCCATGCTGTTTGATGACGTCTCTGACGATGAAATCAGCTCTGCGGAGGATGTCGAGTCTTTCCGGGGTGATTTCGCCGATGATGCGGATAGCAAGACCTGGTCCCGGGAACGGCTGGCGGTTGATGACTTCTTCAGGAAGTCCGAGTTCGCGGCCGAGCTGGCGGACTTCATCCTTGAAGAGTTCGCGCAGCGGTTCGATGAGTTCGAACTTCATGTCCTTCGGAAGGCCGCCTACGTTGTGGTGGGATTTGATGGTCGCAGCGGTGGCTGTGCCGGATTCCACGACGTCAGGATAGAGTGTGCCCTGGACGAGGAATTTCACGTCATCAAGCTTATTGGCTTCTTCCTGGAAGGTATGAATGAATTCAGCGCCGATGGTCTTTCTCTTCTTTTCAGGTTCTGTTACGCCTGCAAGAAGGTCCATGAAATGCTTGGATGCATCGATGTGGACGAGTTTCATGTTGAATTTGTTTGTGAAGGTGTCGACGACCTGTTCAGCTTCGCCAAGACGGAGGAAACCGTGATCGACGAAAACGCAGGTCAGCTGATCGCCGATAGCCTTGTGGACAAGGACAGCGGCAACGGAGGAATCAACGCCGCCGGACAGTGCGCAGATGACGTTGTGATTTCCTACTTTTTCACGGATGCTTTCTACAGCAATATTGATGTAGTTGCCCATGGACCATCCGCCTTCACATTCGCAGATCTTGAAGAGGAAGTTCTTCAGCATGGTGGTGCCTTCCGGAGTATGAACAACTTCCGGATGGAACTGTACGCCGAAGAAGCGTCTTGCTTCATCTGCCATAGCTGCGGTCGGTGTCAGGGCTGTATGACCGGTCAGGCCAAAGCCTGCAGGCATGTCTGTAACGGAGTCGCCGTGGCTCATCCATACGGCTGTCTTTTCAGAAACGCCTTCAAAGAGTGCGGAGCTGCCGTCACGGAAGAATTCAGTATGGCCGTATTCATGCGCTTCTGGCTTTACGACTTCGCCGCCCAGGGTCTTTGCCATGAGCTGCATGCCGTAGCAGATGCCTAAAATCGGCACGCCTGCCTTGAAAACGTCCGGATCAATCTGCGGTGCATTTTCCGCATTGACGCTGGACGGGCCGCCGGAGAAAATAATCCCTTTCAGGTTGGGGACCAGAATCTCACTGGCTGGCTTGTTGTACGGCAGGATTTCGCAGTATACGCCGCATTCGCGCACACGGCGCGCAATGAGCTGGGCATACTGTCCGCCGAAGTCAACAATGATGACTATTTCCTGATGCTTCATCTGTTTCCTCCTATGGGAACCTAATCGGTCAAAAGATACAATTCGTATCGTTTATTATATCACATCCGGGAAGCAGATTCACCGCTTCCCGGATGTTAAAAGAATTATTCGTGTTCAAAAAGAGGGAGTTTTTCAAGGAAAATGATGTCGTCTCTCTTTGCTGCATTTCCTTCTGCAAGGATGGCAGCTTCGCCAATGACATGAGCGCCTGCTTTTTCAGCAAGGGCCTTCATGGCTTTCATGGATCCGCCTGTGCTGATGACATCATCAAGAAGGAGGACGTTTTTGCCGTGGAGCATTTCCACATCCGTGTCCATGAGGTAAAGGCGCTGCTTGCCCTTCGTCGTGATGGATTCATCTTCCACCCAGATCGGGTTCTGCATATACGCTTTGACAGACTTTCTTGCAACGATGTAGCGCTTCATGCCAAGGACACGCGCCAGTTCAGCTGCAAGGGGAATGCCCTTCGTTTCAGCGGTCATTATGATATCTGTGTCTTTCGGAACCCTGGCAGCTAGTTCTTCGGATGCCCTGGTAACGATCTCCGTATCCCCGAGGATAACGAAGCCTGCAATCGACAATGTGTCGCTGACTGGAAGGATTGGAAGCTGTCTTGTGCAGCCTGCCACATGTAATTCATAGTAGTTCTTTGCCATGATACTCCTCTTTCTTATCGATTATCGTTCGCCCTTCTCTTAATTCCCATTCGGGGAAGGTGGAGCGGGTGTGATGTCCACCTGTACAGGCGGTGTCTTGACGATTTCGACTTTCGGCGCTTCGGTGATGGTCACCTTGACGTCGGAAATATCGTCTTGTTTCTTTGCTGCATCTGGATTTTCCGAAGGCTTTTCGTTCTTTCCAGCACTGCCTTCCTTCTTTGAAGGTCCCTTAGAGGAATCTTCTGCAGCAGGCGTATTCTTTTGGGAAACGTCAGTGGAAGATGATTTTACGACTTCTCCCTTTCGCTTGACGCCGCCGTCAGCGGCAGGAAGCTTTGCATCATCAGAAGGTGCTGTTTTCCCCAGCGCCTCCTTCTTGGATGCCATGATTTTAGAAATCTGTGATGTAAGGACGCTCCTTCTCGCATCGTCGCCCATTTCTTCACGGACAAACATGACGGCAAGCGCAGCAGGATCGTCGAAATTTTTGGAAACTTCGCTCCATTTCCCATCCGTTCTCTGTGCCCATACCCTGCCATCTACGTCAAAACGGACATGAACCCATGCCTCCCCTGTTTCCTTATTGGAGACAAGATTCATGAGCTTGACCCTGGCTGCAAGGCCGTCCTCGAAGACATCCTCGATCGTCACGGTGGACAGATCCAGGAAAAGTCCCGTGGTGCCGTCATTGTAAATGCCGCCTGTATTCTGGATCATGGGATAGTTCTTATCCCCGTTCAGGTAGTAAGGGTCGCTCGCAGCTGCCTCGGAAAAACTGCACACGGCCAGGCAGAAGCCCAGCGTCATCAGGCAAGTCCTGAATTTTCTCATAGGTATCCTCCTCTGGCAGAGATATCCGTTTCACCTCTGCTATTGTACTATAAACAGGCAAGAATTAGTACCTTTTATGGCATGGAAAAAGCAGCGGTCCTGCCGCTGCTTTCCTATTACTGACTAAGCGCCGAGTTCATCAAGGAGTTCTTCGGATGCTTCCAGAGCCTCGCGGATTTCCGGACGAAGGTCTGCGCCGTCTGTCAGGAAACGGACTTCCGAGAGTGCGCGGATCAGGCGGGCAATCTGTGCAGTACGGCCGATCAGGATCTTCTGAGCAGGTGTGTACTTCTTCCAGTCATTGCCGGAAGTAGACTGGATGCGGCGGATATCTTCAATACCGTCTTCAAAGTAATCGGAGAGGTCAAGAAGCGCATCTTCTGCCTGACGGGCTTCGCGGCGGATTTCCTGCATGCGGGTGCAGAGTCTCTTCACTTCCTGCTGGAATGCCTGCAGACGGATGCCCATTTCACGAAGGGCTGCCGTATCATGCTTTTCAGCGGCTGCAATGTCAAGGCCTTTGATCTGCGGAACGATGGCGAAGGTATCGAGGACGCCTGCGCCGAAGCCTACAGCGTCCATAGCACCGGTCAGAGTGACGACGCTCATAGCCTTGGCAGACAGGTTTTCCAGTTCCTTCCAGTTCTTTCTTTCCTTATTGAAATGATCAAGTCCGGTCAGATTTTCGCAGTCATGGAAATCTACATTCTCGAGCTGGGAGAACAGGTTCGTGAATTTCTTCATGTCGCCGGACATCAGTGTGATCCTGACGCGGTCGAGTTCCCCGAGTTCATCCTGAGCGCGCACCTTAGCTCTGTTGATTCTTTTCGTAGCTCTGCGTCTGGCTCTTTCGACTTCGCCATTGATGCTCTCTGGTTTTGCCGAAGAAGAATTTCCGCTGACGGCGGAGGAAATCATGCGCAGAATAAATGAAATAGACATAACTTGGCCCCCTTCGAAATATGATGTTCTGGTATCGTTTCACTTCTATAAATTATAACATATTTCTAAGGAATCATACAGTTCGAATCATATCGTTATATACTTTTTACAATTAAAAAACGCCAACCTAGGTTGACGTTTTATTGTGGCGGAGCGAGGGAGATTCGAACTCCCGCACCGGAAACCGGTCTAACGATTTAGCAAACCGTCCTCTTCAGCCACTTGAGTATCGCTCCATATAACTGACTTTAAATACTTTACACTATATGAGGCGATATTGTCAAGTGAAAATTAACCGGTTCTAATAAGACAGATGCTATTCCATCATTTTTGTTCTTCATTCCGCTAAGGAACCACGCTGATGTAAAGAGAAAGATATCCTTATTTCGAGTATTTTTCAGCAGCTTCCCTGACCCATTCAAAGCGCACGGGGTCGATATCCTTGGGGACGGTGCAATCAGCGCCTAAGATGACGCCCTTCGTTCCCGCCTTGTCCAGGATCTTCTTCGTTTCTGCTTCGACCTCTTCCCTGCTTCCGCTGTAGAGGACGCCCTCAGGATTGTTGTCGAATCCTCCGATCACGCAGCGGTGATCAAAGATTTCCTCTCCCTTTTCAAGCGGCACGCCTTCAAAAGCGACAGCCCAGTTGACGGCCTTGAACGGATAGTCCTTATACCATGTCAGATCATTGTGGCATCCCATGTAGCCGCAGATATGAAGAAGGTTGTAATCAGATGATTCATTGGCCGCTTCGAGGACCGCCTTCTCGGAAGGCGTGATGAATTCGCGGTACTTTTCCTTCGTCATGTCCGGATGCGGGATATTCTGTACGGAAAGGTAGATGCTGTCTGCATGGCCTTCTGTGATGACAGCGCGGGCCAGTGTTGCGATATCTTCCGTCAGTACGGCCATGACTTCCTTCAGGGCTTCCGGATCTTCCTTCATGAAACGGGTGATGACTGTCTTCGCATCGCTTCCTGTCTGCTGGAATTCAATGCATCTTGTCGGCGCGAAAAGATTGTAGAAAACCATGACGTCTTTCCCGTACCGCTCTGTCAGGATGCCGCAGAGCTCTACCTGCTTCTGGACCCATTCCGAATCCCTGCCAAGCGGTCTGATGCCGGCAGCATCCCTGATCGATTTCAGGTCATGAAGCTGCTGGTGCGGATAGAGGAAAAATCCATCCGTCATGACTTTCATGAAATCCGGATGCCATGACTGGTAAAACGATTCATGGCCCGCCAGATTGTCCTTCCATGCCGAAGGATCGGCCAGTGCGTCTGCGTGTCTCTGATCTGCCAGGAAATGATGCCAGAAACCTACCGGCACGCGGTCTGCCGGTCTGCAGTCAAGAGCTGCCTTTACGAGTTCTCTCTTAGTCTGTGCCATATGAAACTCCTTTCAAAAACAGGAAACATCCTTCCCGGCTGCTTCCATTCCTGCCGTATTTCAGCTTCTCTCTATATTACGCCGCGGCGCGTCCTGCCGCAAATGAAATATGGCATCGGAGAAGATTTCCATAATAAAAGAGGCCGCAGTAATGATTACATCTCTGCAGCCCCTTTATGATTATTGATTATTCAATTCCGTTCATTTTCTTGATATCTGCCAGAAGGTCTTCGGCGGATTCCATGGATTCCTTTTCCCTTTCAGGATTTTCGGTGAATTCCATGTCGATGGCCATGCCTTCATGCATATCGTCGAACCAGGCAGCAGGAATATGGATTTCCTCTTCGTCGTCTGTCAGGAGAACGGCAACTTTCCCTTCAATGCGGTCTACAATGGCTTCTTTTTTCATGTTAGTGCTCCTTTGCAATCTGGTACGTGCTTCCGTCCGTCGTGAGTGTGACAGTGCCGTCGCGGTCCGTGCGGAAAATGTGGATGCCTGCATTTTCAAGCTTCGTCATCGTTTCCTTGTGCGGATGGCCGTAATCATTGCCCTGTCCGCAGGAAATGAATGCTTCCTTGGGAGCGACTGCTTTCAGGAAGGAAGGCGTCGTGCCTGTGCGGCTGCCGTGATGGCCGACCTTGAGGACATCACTCTTCAGACCAAAGCCGCTCTTGAGGATGGCAGACTCTTCTTCCTTCTCTGCGTCCCCTGTAAAGAGCATGGAGAAATCTCCGTATGTCAGCTTTCCTACGATGGAATTATTATTAAGATCCGGGCGGCCCTTCTGGTCCGTGATTTCACTGACCGGTCCTGCTACGTGGAAATCAACGCCGTCAAAGAGAGCAATCGTTTCGCCGGCCTTCGGAATATGGAACGGGATGTTCTTTGTCTTGATATTTTTCAGGTAAGTCTTGTACGTATTCGTATTTGTCGGAACGCCGTCGTCATAAATGTTGTCGACTTTGATATTGTCGAAGACAGCCTTCATGCCGCCCATGTGATCGGCATGCGGATGCGTGATGATGACATTGGATAATTCCTTGACGCCGTATTCATGAAGGTACTTCACGAGTGCCTCTCTGTGTTCGACATCGCCTGTATCGATCATGGCAAACTTGCCGTCCTTTTCAAGAAGGAAAGCATCGCCCTGCCCGATATCGAGCATGCGGATAATGAGCTTGTCTCCCGGTTTGGCCGGCGTCTTTGCAGCGCCTGCTGCCGGCGCTTTCGCTGAGCTTGATGATGCGCCGCTTCCCCCGCAGCCTGCCAGTGCAAAGCCTGTGACAGCTGCCAGAAGGATGATCATGAATGCTTTTGCTAACTTTTTGAATAAATGCATAAAATCCCCCAGTCTTTAATACCCCCAACTACTATTCATCCATTTCAGTGATCTGCGCCCTTGCCTTTGGAAGGAGGCGTGCCAGATCGGTCACGCGGTAACCCACCGGCGTCGTTTCTGCCGCCAGATCTCCGGCAAGGCCGTGAAGATAGACGCCGACCGCTGCCGAGGAAGACGGGCTCATGCCCTGCGCCGCCATCGCGCCGATGACACCTGTCAGCGTATCTCCCATGCCGCCTGTCGCCATGCCTGGATTTCCCGTCGTATTGACGTAGGAGCGGCCGTCAGAAAGGCCGATGACCGTAGGCGCGCCCTTAAGGACAAGGACGAGACGGTTCTTCTTCGAGAAATCGGACGCAGCATCAATCCTCTTCTCCTCGATTTCGGAAGCAGAAAGGCCTGTCAGCCTTGCGAACTCTCCCACATGAGGCGTCAGGATCAACCGGCCCGGGCAGGACTTGAAATCGATCTTCGCCTCGGCGGCCGCGTAGAGCCCGTCCGCATCAAGGATGATCGTCTTCTCAAAGTTTTCGACCATTTTCTTCACGAACTTCACCGTTTCCTCATCCCTGCCGATTCCGGGCCCGATGGCGATGACGTCATACGCTTTGGCCTTCTCAAGGGCAGCTTCCGCCATGTCTTCCGTGAAGTGCGGACCGTTTCCGATGGAGGAAACCATGATTTCAGGGAACTTTCCTGCCATGATGGGTGCTGCATCGCCTGTCGTGATGATGGCTGTCTTGCCGGCCCCTGCATAGAGGGCGCCCTGCCCCGCAAGGAGGGCTGCGCCTTCCATACCGGACGACCCTGCCAAAATGCCAAGGAATCCGTTCTTTCCTTTATGGGAAATCTGATTCCTTACAGGAAGAAGAGGCGCGATGTCTTCCCTGAAAAGAAGGCGGACAGGGAAATCCTCGGATACTTCCTCAGGAATGCCAATCGGCGAAAAGAGAAGACGGCCCGTATGCTCGCTTCCCGGATAAAGGACATGCCCGCGCTTCACCGAACCCAGAGCGACGGTGAAATCCGCATTGACAGCCGTCCCTGCCGGTCTTCCCGTATCCGTCACAAGGCCGCTTGGAATGTCGGTCGAAACGACGAGCGCATCCGTGTCATTGATGATATCGATGAGCGCTGCCTTCTCGCCCTTCACTTTGCTTGCAAGGCCCGTTCCAATCAAAGAATCGATGATGATATCCGCATCATAGAGGTAGGGAGCCGCTTCTTCTGCTTCCATCACCTCAATGACAGGAATCCCCATCTTCTCAGCCGTCTTCCGGTACATCTTTGCCGACTCTCCCATGTGGGACGGATCCCCCATGAGGATGACCAGGACCCTGGCGCCTGCGCCTCTTGCATAGCGGGCGCTGACAAATCCATCCCCGCCATTATTGCCCGTGCCGCAGACAATGACAGTGAATGCGCCTTCCCAGTCCGTAAACTCTCTCATGCGGCTGACGACAGCGCGTCCTGCATTTTCCATCAGGACAGCTTCCGGCAGTCCGTACTCTGTCATAGCGATCTTGTCCAGCAGCCTGGACTCCGCCGTACTTGTCAGAATCATGATTTGCCTCCTGCCATCACGACCACCGCGATGGACATATGATCTTCATGCGAAATGGAAATCGACATTTCCGTGACGCCAAGCTCCCTGGCCCGCTTTTCAAACGTGCCCTTCAGATGAAGCTCCGGCGCTCCCCACTTGGACCATGTGACATAGGCATCCTGCCAGGCCGATCCGAAGATGCCGATTCCCAGCGCTTTGCCGGCCGCTTCCCTGGCTCCCCAGAGAGCCGCATAGGACTCAGCCCGCTTCTTTCCTTTCTTTTCGCAATGGGCAATTTCATCCGGCGTGAAAATTTTCTCTGCCCTGGCAGGAAATTTCTCCAGAATCCGTTCCCAGCGTTCTATCTTGACGAGATCTACTCCGACGAATAGCATAAGGTCTCCTTCCGAACCGGAACCTCCGGCTCTTACATTTCTATTGTACAAAAAGACATATCTATTGTACAAAAAGACATACTTCGATTCAAACAAAATTTTCCTGTTCGCCCTGACTTTTCCCGTCTTTTCCGCAAAACATCGTACCTTTTGAATTTTCAGAAAATTTCTTGCCTTGATTGATGAAATATGATAGAATGTCATGGTATGAATAATGCAGACGGGAGGTGAAATCATTGCCACAGATTAAATCCAATATGAAAAGCATGAGACAGGACGCTGCAAAGAAGGCTGCAAATTCTGCTATTAAATCCAGAATCCACAGCTCCGTTAAGAAAGCTGTCGCTGCTGCTGCTACGGAAAACCAGGACGAAGCTATCCGTGCTGCTGTAAGCGTTATCGATAGCGCTGCTCAGAAAGGCGTCATTCACAAGAATGCCGCAGCTCGTAAGAAATCCCGTCTGAACGCGAATGTACAGGCTGCTGTTGCTAAAATCCAGGCTGAAAAAGCTAAATTAGCTGAAGAAGAAGCTAAGGAAGAAGCAAAGGAAGCTTACAAAGAAGCAATGGAAGAAAAGGCTTAATTCTTTTCCGAAGAAAAACCGTAGTGATGGCGCTGCGGTTTTTTTATTGCCTGAAATTGATACTGTTCACGAAAAAAGGACTGTGACAAAATGATTGCACATTTTATCATAGTCCCTTTACAATTGCTTTTATGATTCAGAATCGTCAGCTGCTTCGCTCTGTCTCCAGATCATGAATGTCGAGATACCGGTCCAGATGAGTGCCAGTGCTACGCAGTACATGAAGATGATGCTTGCTGCATCCGGTCTCAAAACAAAAGCTGCGCCGATTAGGATTTCAATGATGGCTACAGGCATGTAAAGCGAAGAGTGCTTCATTTCCTTTTCTTTCTTCTTCCGGAGTACGATCATCAGGATGCCGCGGAGCAGGATGTAGATGGCAAACATAAGCGGAAGCATGTAGGCAACCAGCGTGAATACCATGCTGACAAGCATCCAGATGCCGAATACTACGTCGAGCAGGGCAATAAGCAGATGCCAGAAGGAACGGTAGCCCGGATCAATCTGGAAAAAGCGGATTATCTGGAGCGCGCCGCCCAGGACGAGTACGAATCCGATATACCAACCAACGATCAGAAGCGAGATCTCCGGCTGCAGGATGCAGAATATGCCTGCGCCAATGAAGAGCAGACTCCCGAGTATCAATACAATTGAACTTAACATGATCATCGCCTTCTTCTTTCCGAAACCATTTCTTTATCTATCTATATTATAGGACTTTATCGAAGGCGTTTCCATAGAAAAGAACAAAAAAATAAAGCCTCCATAAATAATCTATAAATTACGGGAGGCTTTATTTTTTATTGATCAGGTTAATTTCAGCATGCTTTCAAGGTCCGTCGGATGGAAGAACGGTGTTTCGGGCTTTTCTGCCAGAGCTCTTGTGACATAGGCAAGAGCGGCGGCAACGCCTGTGACGAGGCCGTCTTCTGCAATGTCGAATTTCGGTGTGTGGTGCGGGCTTCCGCTTCCGACTTCCGGATCATTGATGCCGGTGAAGAAGAAGACGCCCGGATATGTCGATTCCGTAATGGAGAAGGTTTCCGTGGCCATCCACATCGGGCAGTCCGGATCAAGCGCATCGCTTCCAAGGGCTTCAGTGACAGATTTTCTGGCAAGATCGACGCATTCCTTCGTATTGACGGTAACCGGGAAGTACTGGTCTTCGACGATTTCTGCCGTCAGGCCGTGGAGCTCGGCAATGCCCTTCGTCACTTTGAGGAAGGTATCGCGGAAAGCAAGGCCGTCGTCATTCTTTGTGCAGCGGGCGGTGCCTGCAAACATCAATTCATCCGGAATGATATTCGGTTCATGGCCTGCCTGCACGCATCCGAAGGAGTATGTCAGGCTGTCGGACGGATCGACGGCACGCATGCGGTAGGAACGAAGTTCGCTCGCAATGGAAATGAAGCATTCGATCGGGCTTTGTGCCATGTCCGGACGGGATCCGTGGCCGCTCTTCCCGTGAAGCTTCACGCGGAAGAAGTAAGCTCCGGCCAGTGCACTTCCGTAAAGGATGCCGACCTTTCCTGCCGGAAGATTCCACATGACATGGGTGCCGAAGCAGGTATCGATATGGATTTTGTTATCGCGGAGGTAGCGGAGAAGCGGCGCAATGCCTCTTTCCCCCATTTCCTCAGCCTCTTCGAACATGAAGACGATCTTTCCTTCCCATTCATCCTTGTGCTGGGCAAGGATTTTGGCTTCGGTAAGGAGCATCGCCATATGGCCGTCATGGCCGCAGGCATGCATGATGCCTTCATTTTCTGAAATGCAGACTCTTTCCTTTGCCATATTGACGGGGTCTTCCTTGATGGGAAGCGCATCAATGTCTGCTCTCATGAGCATCGTCCAACCCGGTTTCCCGCTGTCCAGGAAGCCGAATACGCCGCCGTGCGGCACTCTGACTGTTTCTATGCCATACTTGTGCAGGAATTCCTCGATGGTATCCATCGTCTTGAATTCTTTCTGCGATAATTCCGGATTTTCATGGAAATGACGGCGAAGGCTGACTACCGTCTCTTTTTCCTGCCATGCTAATGTTTTTACATCCAAAAGAAATCCCTCCTTAGGGCCAGGCCCTTCTTCTATGGGGCAGCGCCCCTCCTACCTTCTTCTCCATAAATGGAGACAGGAAAGCGAAAATGCGGCAACGACGATGGCCGTTGCGCAAAGTGTCAGAAAATCATAATTTTCATGCAGCCGATACAGGCTGAAGAGAGCCAGAAGGCCCAGAAGCAGTAATTTGAACATATGACCATCTCATTTCTTTTTCGGCTAATATATACTATCATAGCACGCTGATGAAGTGATGAAAATAAAAAGGTCAAAATGAATCGTTTTCAATGACCATTGACGAATCTTCCAGTCATATGCTAAAATAACTTTTGTTGATATGCCGGAGTGGCGGAATGGCAGACGCACCAGACTCAAAATCTGGCGATGGCAACATCGTGCGGGTTCAAGTCCCGCCTCCGGCACCACAATAAAAAGCGCTGATAGCATCGGATTAAATCTGCTATCAGCGCTTTTTATTATGCCCAAAATTCTTCAAATTTCAAATGGTAAAATACTACCGTTTTACTACCACTCGCTATTTTTACCACTCGTATGCAGTGTACAGGAGGCTTCCCCCCTTCGGCTTACCGCTCCAGTCCAGATATGCCAATCCCTCAAATCTACCAGCCTGGTATCCTGCCGTGAAATAGCTCTTATCATTCACGTAAGAAATCCCGGTTTTCAGCTTATGGGCTTTCCTTAGTGAGATCTTATATACATCTACCTTTTTCAGTTTCTCATCAGGAGTCACCACAGTCCTATCTGCTTTTTCCAAGGCTTTCACCGGAAGAGTAGGATCCTGCTTTTCAATCTTCTCTGCTGTTGTCTTTGCAGCCTTATCCAGCGTAGGAGCCTTTACATAATAGGTGACCGATGGTGTAGATCCGGATGATTTTTCAATCTCATGAACTATTGTCTGAGCTTCCGGTTGTGTAACATGGATTTTCTTTGCCACAGTTTCCGGCTGCTTGACCTGTTCTTCTGTCAGCACCTTTGGTTCATGTCTTGTTTTGTATTGATCTGTCAGATAAACTGACAATCCGGCCACCGCCAGCCCTACCAGGATAGACAGCCCCAAAGCGATGCCATCGAACTTATAGTCACTCATCCCAACCATCCCCGGTCACGTCTGCGTCAAACTTCCGCCCATTGATGTCAGCATCAAAGGTGTACTGCCAAAGCATGCAGCTTACTTCTGCATCTTCTGCATCCGGATGTGCAATCCAAAGTCCAGCCCCACCGGTCTGACTCATATCAATATGATTTCCCAACCAATCAAGATTGCAATATACCCCTGCGGGCTGTAGTCCAGAATCCCAAATCTTATTTACTGTCAGATTCACCGTGTTTGTGATGGTCTGTTTCCCGTCAAGGCTCATATCCAAACCATGGCGCTCTCTCCAGCCATCTGCGTCTTCCTCATCAATCCATACTCCCATAGTAAGATCGCCAGCACCCAGTCCGCAGTCCTCAAGGATACTGGTGATATAATCCGCCTCATATTCAGCATCAGATTCAGTCACAGCATAAGAATAAAAGTAGACTCCTAACTTAAGCCCTGCAGCCTTGGCCGCATTCACATTTTCATAGAACTTGCTGTCCAAATGGCCATGACCATACCCCAATCGAATGATAGCGAATTCGTACCCGGCCCTGGCCACTGCTTCCCAATCTATATTCCCGTTATTTTCTGAAACATCAATTCCTCTCATGTCCCACGTCTCCTTTTAATCAGACTTACAAGATCATGCACTGCACTAACTCCTGCTCCATCAAGATTTTCAATGATGGACAGCACTTCGCTGGCTGCCAGATAAGAAATACAAAGAGGCATTATCAATCCATAACTGTGCACTGAATTAGTCATTGTATCCATTATGTTCCCAGCAAGCACTACAATGACATAGACTATAATTTTCCCACAGAATTGTGTCTTCATCTTTCTTGACGATATGACTCCAATCCTGTGTGCATAAGGAATGGCCTTGATGGACTCCAACAGATCCGGAGTATATGATTCAGTTTTTATAGTTGTATAAGCAAGCTGGATCCATTTCGTTGCTAAGTCAATGATGATTAGCAGCGTAAAAAGAGCCAATAGCTCAATATGGAATTGGACAACTGCAATGATTCCTGCCATGGCCACTTTGGCCTGACAATATTTACCAAGCCTGGATGCCGCCCGTGCAATTGCATCTGCAAATTGATTCAGGTCCATTCTTCACCTCATTATTTCATGATCTCTTCAATCTCTGCTGCCGTATATCCAATTCTTACCATCTTGCAATCCGGATCATCTTTGTATTCATACTGATATTTCTTCCCCGTCTTCTCATCAGTTACTACCTTATGGCTTCCATCTTCTACTCCAGATTTTCCCACTTCAATTTCTCCAGAATTGAACCAGGCTTTCTGAGTGTTCAAGATGTCCTGAAAATCCTGCTTCCAATCCTCTTTAGTGAAATTTTTTCTTACAAATTCATAGTCTTCCTTAGTGTTCAGATTTTTTGGGTAACCCTTCATCTTCGTCCTCCTGAGTCAATGTGTAATAACTCCCAGCCTTTATGATTTTAGCTTCAAAAGGAATAAGTGCTTCATAATCTTGCATCTGGCGCATTAGCACCTCTGAATTGGTGAATAATACTCTTTTATAATCCTCCCCTAGAAACACGAATTGTATTTCAATCACTTCTTTATCCCTTACCGCTCTAGATTTCATGATTCGATAGCCAAGAATACCAATATTTCTATTAAACACATCCCTTATATTGGTCTTTTCTCCATCAAGTCGTATGTCCTGCGACTTTGCGAATTCGCTGAATTTGTTCATTCAGGATTTCTCCTTTCAGCTTCTCCATCTCCATAGCTTTTTTGAGATTGTATGTATTTGCATGCTTAATCCATCCTTCTATGCTGCCTACAGTGGATAGAGCCTGGTCATTAGTCTTTATCCCATATCTGATTTGATTCGGGATGGCTTTGACTTTCTTCTGCATTCTCTTCGCTGTAGCCTTCCGGAGTAGTATGCAGCCATTCGGAAAATGTCTGTATCCAAGAAAGTCTATACCTCTTGATACTGGGAATATATCAAACTTTGAGAAAGTAAGCAGTAGATTTTCCTCCACAAACTTTTTCACTTTCTCTGCCCATTCTTTCAGCCGTTCCTTATCGTTTGAGAACAAAATGAAGTCATCGCAGTATCGAATATAGCCTTTCACTCTCAGATCCTGTTTAATGAAATCATCCAGTTCATTCAGATAAAGGTTTCCATACCATTGGGATGTCAGATTCCCGATAGGCGCATTCTTCCGCCCAGGGAAGCTGTCTATGATTCTATCAAGCATTACCAGCAGCTTCTTATCCTTAAGTTTCCTTCGGATGATGGTCTTTATCAGGTCATGGTCCAGGGAAGGATAGAATTTTGAAATGTCACATTTCAAGCAGTATCTGTATTTTCGTACATACTCCATGCACCTCCTGCTTCCCACATGCGGCCCCTTATCCTTCCGGCAGGAATAGGAGTCATAGATCATTATCTTATCCCATACTCTTTCTTCCAGCACGTCTACAAAGGCATGATGGAGCACTCGATCCGGAAAGAATTTTGCAATGTAGATGAATCTTTTCTTCGGTTCAAAGATGATTTTCTTCTTATACTTTGAAGGATGCCAGGTCCCATGGATAAGAATGTATTGAAGATATTGTATGCATTCATCAATATGTTCATTCATCCTTTTTATTGCTCTTTTTGTGGATCTGGATTTCTTACTATTGCTTTGACTGGCATTATGAAAAGCCCGCATCAGGTTTTCTTTTGAAATGACTTCTTCCCATAGATTTCCATATCTTTTCATGTTTTCCTTTCTAACGGCGGAAATTTCAACAATTCGTTTACTATCCCCGCCGCTTTCCCGTTTTGTGTTTTGGTGTAATACCATGGCCTATATGTCCAGCCGAGGGATTTTGGCTTAGACGATACCCCCGTATCAGACGCACCCCGAGCCCCGTTATTGCCATTACGGTTAGACGACAGGTTATTCAGATTGACAGAGCGAGAGCCGCAATGCGACCTATTGTCCCAATTACTGCCGACAAGAGCACGGATTGACATACAAGCCAGCTATAAAAATCCGCCCGACTTGACGGATTGTAGCCTTGATGATTAAAGAGCCACCGGCCTCGGCTCAGACGCACCCCGAGCCCCGTTATCGCCATTACGGTAAGACGACAGGTCATCCAGAATGACAGAGCGAGAGCCGCAATGCGACCCATCGCCCCAAGCACCGCCGACAAGAGCACGGACCAATGCACCATAATCCAAACCATATTTATTCATGGCTCCATCAATGGTGCTGTTAGTGGTGCCTCTACCATCTTCCTGCCATCCATAACCCTGCAGCCAGTGATCACCGGTTGCGCTGGATGTCTGTGCCGTAGTCCCAGGGATGCCGTCACTATTTGTATTATTGTTCGGATGTCCCCATGTATCTGCTGTCCACTGCCACATGAATCCGCAGCAGTCTTCGCAGCCAATATTTGAGATCATACGTCTACCGGCTGTATCTACGTGACCACCTGTTGTATTAGCATCTGCAGATCCTTTGATATTAGTCATTTCATTGGACCCTTTTGCAAATCCTAAGAACTGGTCACGGAATGGCAGATGCTTATTGATTTCTGCGAATTTTTCTGCAAAGATTTCACCATGGAATTTCACGGAAGATTCACCATCAGCAATTACACCTCCATAGACAGATGCCAATTGGGATCCTGTCCAGGATGCCAGGTAGATATCAATCCATTGCTTTCCATCGAATACCATTCCTGCGTTGTCGCTCATTGCACGATGCATGAGGTCCCACATGGATGCTGGAAGAATGTCACCAGCAACGTATCCGGAAAGAGGATGGCCACTGATTGTGCCTACATCGGCACATTCGCAGTGAAAGCCTCCGATCTTACGGCTGTTCGTTGCCGTATACCCTTTTGGAACTGTGCTATTTGCAGAAAGAAGGATCTTCGGTACAGTACCGGATGTTGGCTGGCAAGCGTAGATATAGAAGTCTTTCCCTTTACGATTTGCAGCAGTCGCATACGTTGAATCATCCCAGTTAGATGCAGTGTTGATATTAATAGATGCTGATCCATTAAGGGCATATCCGACATTTCCAATATTCACTGTAAGATAATCCGGAGAAGTGATTGCTGCTTTCGATCCGGTCCACATCACACTTCTACCATAATGCGCGGGGAGAAGCGCAATCAGGCTGGATTTATATTCCTTTTCGATTGCTGTCTTTGTATTATCAAGATCTCCCAATGTCGCTATACCAGATGTATTCACTGTAACTGTCACATTATCAGCAGATTCTACACCAATCTTGAAAGTGAATTCCTTTGTATAAGATCCGCTGGATGCTGCATCTACAGGCATAGGCATATCATAGTAATGAGCACAGTAAAGGATTTCTCCTTCATCCGGATCAGTTGCATAGAGCCCAACTTCACGCACATAGAAAGCCTCAGAGACATCACTGTTAGTCATTACCCCTTTCACTGTGCATTCAGTCCCGCTGTCCTGTACCTGGGTAATTGTTACATCTGCTTTTTTTGATACAAGTTCATTCCTACTTGCATAATCATCAGACGATGAAAGAGTTCCATTCCCCACAGCAATCTTACTAAAAGCATATTTACATTTTCCGGCCAGCACTTTCGCCTGGAGTGCTTTCCCTTTACTTGTAATCACAAACTTTCCCATTGTTCCTCCTTATGCAATCCTTTTCCACATGTTGATGGCAATAGATTTCTGCATGATACTCAGTTGTTCTCCTTTGCCCAAAGAATCAGTGGTGCCTGTATGAGTATGACCGCCGGAACTTCCGGTTACTGCGATAAAACGAATATTGTGATATGGCCTATTATCACCTACAGCTATTCGCAATGGATCTCCTCCATCAGACTCTCCACCACCATTGGTTACATCAAATCCAGCCTCGGGAAATCCATTGAGTGATGTATGCGTATGTGCTCCGGATTCATTAGTAGTGATTTTAACTTTCACATTTGGCAGATTGTCTTGTGCAATAGATGTTTCATTAGCACCATAAGACTGCCCATCAATGTAAGTGTCACCTGCACTAATTAATGCAGTACCTTCACCCAGTTTCTCCCAAGACGTTGTAGGCCAAAGAGTGTTGGGATCATTATCTCCCAGGAGCGGGATAATCATGCCAATAGGATAGATTTTATCTATAGTCAAAGCATCCTTTTTTAAGAGATATAAATCCCCATCTCCAACCACTGTTACACTTGCATCCCCAATGACAATATGGACCGTGTAGATTTGATTAACCCTATTGGACAGGCTGTAAGCCGGAATATAGCTTCCATCAAGCGCTGCTACAGCAAACAGTGTTTCCTGGCTTGTATCCGGATCCGTGACATAAACGCCAATTTCCCTGGCATAGTATCCTTCTGTCACCTTATCATTTGAAATCACTACTGAAATTCTGGCTTCTCCCTTTGCAGTCACAATGCTGTTAATTAACATTGACTGTTTAGGAGTTGTAAGTGCAGTCATGGCCCTCACAGTGGTTTCATCATCGCTCAAGGTTCCAGATCCAATTTTCACGGAGGAAACTTTGATCGTGCTCCCGGAAACTGCACTGCTGAGTATTTCCTGCCCTCTATCCGTTAAATAAAACTTATTCGCTTCAATACTCATCCTGTCAGTACCTCCGAATCAAAAACCCCATCAATGCAGTATCCATTATTTCCTCCATTTACCATTCCATCAAATTCTTTTGGCAGAATATCAATGTCTATTGTTCTGATAGCAAATACAGCCACGTAACCTGGAGCATTTCCTTCTGGAATGAGCTTGATTTCTTCCGTGAGTTCCTCTGTATCAAAAATGTTCTTTACAATGGCCACCCTGGCCAATTCATCCAATTCATCATTAATGAGAATTCCCAGATGTGCGGGAATATATGTCTTTATTGACCGAATCATTGAATTGTAATCAGTAACTTGGCCGCCATCATATCCGATTTCTACAGCGTAATCAGAGGGAATGCTTGTAACTCTGGCAGATCTGTTGGAAATGTATGTATTCACTAACTCTTTTAGTAAGGCTTCTGTTACGCTTCCAGGCCGCTGCAGCTTATTCAGTATTGCTACTCTTCGCTCCGTGATATCCTTGCTTTCATCTGAAGCAATTCCAACCAATTCTTCCCATTTTTTCAGCCCCCATGTGGCTGATTCCACATAGAGCTGGTCAATTACGTCTTGCAGGTCAATCCGGATGGCATCGTGCTCCAGGCTGTCTGCATCATTTGTTGCCTTGAATCTTGGATCCTTGGCCAGGAAGGCCGGCAAGTATTTCAGGATGTCTACTTTATCCTGGCGCATCCATTCATGCTTCATGATAATGTCACCGTCCCTACCACCGGCATGTTATCCGCCGGAACTGTGATGTTATCCGTCCCATCATTGATAGTCAGGGTTGAGTAGTCAGTAACTCCGGTTTTATCCGAATTGTCCAGGATAATCCTTCCTACCTGAGCATAGGAAACTATGAATTCTTTGTCATTATCGCTGTTTGTGTAATCAGTGCCAAATACGTTTTTCTTAAAATAATCAGTCAGTACTGACTTGATGGCATCAGCATCCCCAGTTCCACCGGTTACCTTCAAAGCAATATTCAGCGTTTTTAACGTAGGAGCTACCACTGTTACTGTTGCACCAATCGGTGCATTCTTGGCAATGGCATCTCTCACTTCCTGCAGTAAGTCATCGGATGGAGTGTCTTTATTTGCATCCACCACAATGACTTTTACAGTGCCATTACCATTCCACAGTGGAATGATTTTCACCGCTCCCACGCCGGAAACCGATGTGGCCCATTCAATGTAGTGATAGACGTTCCCGGAAGTAGCCGGCTGTCTTACTGCAAATAAGAGCCTGGCAAGCAGCGATGTATCAGATTCCTCTTCATAGCCATCATAAGCTGCTGATTTGTTGGTTACAGAAGATACGCCATAAATACTGACTGGTATCTTGATTATTGTCCCTGCTTCTACATTCCCACCAGCTCCTGTGTCCTGCGCTGTGGCTTTCACATCAACTGTACCGCCGGATGCAACGACTGCATCCTCATTCGTTGTGAAGTTGACTCCGGCCTCAGTGGAAAAAAGGCTCCCCGCCGGAACTGTGACTCCAGCCGTTCCTGAGATAGTCAGTACAGCGACAGCAGCCGTTGCCTGCCTCCGGTCCATCCCTGCCAGTTCCTCTGCCAGGTAGTCCAGATACTTTCCCCAGGATGTCTGAGGAAATGCAGCATCCACAATGAGGTCCATCTCGGCGTAAGCTTTTTCGAATTCCTTGGCATTCGCTGCCATGGTATCGAAAGAGAATGTGCCTTCCACAGAGCTGGCATCTGTCTTTTTCAGTTCACCATAATACTTTCGCAACCGTGTAAGGATGGCTGCTCTTGTTTCCGCTTCAAACACTTATTACACCTCGATTCCTACTGATGTTGAACCATAAACAGTTTCAAGTTGCAGATTCATAGTGATTTTTTTATGGTCCAGCTTTGTGGACATGGCCGTGACATCCAGAATGTAAGGATTGACCAGGAGCCCTTCTTTTACATATTGGTAAAGCTGGCTGGCTCTTTGCTTATCATTCGGCCCGGTTCCCACAAATGGCTCCAGTTCGATGCCGTAATCATCAAAATATGCCATATATCGGTATCGCTCTACTCGTAAAACGTGCATGACCCACAACTTGATGGCTTCATTTTTCTCTACAATCTTATGGGACCCATCCATATTCATCACGAAACAGTCTTTGTCAAAATCCCATGCGAATTCCTTGAAAATCGGCAGATCCGCATTAACTGAATCTGATGCAGATGGTCCAGTCACAAATGGATTAGCCATAATCAATTACCATCCAATCTTACAAGCTTGCACAGCACCACAAACTGCTTTGTTGTTCTGGCATCTTCCCCGGTCACCGGCAGCATGAGTACCTTATCCCCGGCTTTCCAGGTATCAGTCTTTATCTGGGTGTCTGTGTAGTCATTGTTAATTTCATGGGTATGAGAAGCAAATTCAGCATCCCCACTGCCGCCGGAACGTGGCTGAGTCTCACTCACAATGTGTCCTTTATGAATCCTTGTATGACCCTGGAGCCAGTATTCATCAATGTATAAAAACTGCTTATCCAAGATATATCCGTTGTATCTCACTTTGATGTCAGGAGGCGGGCTTACAATGACTCCAATTCCCACAGTAGGCTGAAGCGCTGCTCCCTTGGCCAGGCTCTGGGATAACTGGACCAGACTCTTGTAAGGATTATCTGTCTTGTTCATTTTCATCCCTCCGAAGCCTTAATCACTTTGGTTACCTGGAGTCCATCCATGTCAGTGTAGTCACCACCATGTACAGTCACATCACGGCTGGAGCTGTTTCCATAGTAGCCTCCTTGGCCATCATAGATCACAACATGCTCATTATCGCCGTATACAAGGATGTCCCCCTTGGAGATATCGCTTGTATCGTAGGAAAGAAGGCCGGCAGATTCAGCATCAGAAACCATGCCATCCACTCCAACAACCCCATTATCAGCTTCCTGCGCCATAAATGGGCTGTAGTAGCTTCCACACTTTCCAGCAAATTCAGCACATCCATTTGGACCATTGTCCATCGTCTGGGCTCCCCAGGCGTCCCATCCGGCAGTAAGTCCGGCATCCACGCTTGAGGAACCATCCGAAATTCCACGCTTGCTCTTCATCCTTCCTGAAGAGCTGTTGAATACCGGAGCAGCGAAATCCTGCTGCTCAATGTTTGGTGTATCCGGAGTATCCGGCACATACTCAAGAGTAAGGCTCATTGTATGAATCCCATTTCGGAAGCTGTGGGAATCACTCTTGATGTAGAACTTTCCTTTCAGCTGTTCTTCCTGCACATTGATGGCATACCCCGTGATGCACTGGACATATCCAGTACCTTTCAGGGAAGACTCATCTTTCTGCCGTTTCAGCTTTGCCCTGGCCGCTTTCACATTATCCACAGTTTCACCCTGCTTCGGCGGCTGCATCTTGTAGATCTTCTGGATCATACCGAAATGCCTTACATCATCGGTTTCCGTGAACATCTGGCACACTGTACCGTTATCATCCACAGCTTTAATCCGGTTCACCATGTTTTCAATGCTCTCCGAATGTTCAGCTGTCATGATGTTGGTATCTGCAGTGGCAGTATACCCTTCAATGAGTTCCCCTTTGGGAATGATATTCACCTGGCCATTGATGCATACCGGAAGGTATGCCGTATCTTTTCCTGCAGCGCTGTCAGCAGCCTGTTGGTAGTCCAGAATCATCCGGATGGCCTCGCTGCACGATTTGTCATCTGCAATGAAATTCACGCTGGCATTAAGCGCATCCGGAATTGTTCCCACTGGGATTCCCACTTCATTGCATACCTGCTTGATCGCCGCCGGAACAGATCCGGAAATGACAGCCCGGATATTGCTCTTTGCCAGGAAGATCATGTCATCGAAGCAGGTGAAATCAAAGGAATATCCTTCGGATGCCCTTTTTCGGTAGAAGATTCTTCCCTGGAAGAGTTCCACTTCACTGTCTGTTTCATTCTCACGATAGAAAAGATAGATGAATCCTCCCAGTTTCAGGTCTACCGGAATGAACGCCTTGTCTTTCACCGGAGTGTTATAAGCGATGGAAAAATCCAGCTTCCTGGCCGCCTGGTCACTGTCTCCTGACCATGTTACCTGAGTCACATAATCCGTGATATCATAGTTGTCTTTTGGTGATTCGCCGCCGCTGTCCTTTCTTGCCTTGGCTTCTGCATCAGTTTCCGGAGGATCGCTGTATCTGATTGATATCATATGACCTCCTAGAACTTATACAACGTCTTCCCACCGGCCAGTACTGCCTTGGCTGTAGTTGTAATGATGGTTCCGGCAGGTATCCCTCCGGATTTCACCATGGCCTTGTACAGTCCCAGCACTCTTTCTCCCTGCTTGGCAATTGTTGTTGTTTTCTGCAGGGCTTTCTGGGCTGTTTCCATATCACTGACCACGCTTCCCAGCCTGGTGGTCTGCTTGTTCTCTACTGTTCTGGCCACCCTGCTTTTCAGATCTGTGGTGGCATTCGTACTGGATGAATCCGGCATGATGTAGCGGTATTCCTTGAGATTCAGCGAGAAATACACATCCCCTGTTGAGTCCCTTTCCCCATAGGAGAAGGAATCAATGGAAACAGGCATGCTCACATCAGTTCCTGAAATTGAGATATTGCAGGGCTGGCCGCTTTCTTTCATTTCAGTGATACGGTTCACATAGTCATATGGGCTGGCAATGGAAATACTGTCTACAAAACTGTATGGCTGGTTTGGGAAAAATGACTTGAATTTGAGAGTCTTCAGCCCTCTTTTTCCCAGCATGTTGATGTCTCCCAGATTGATGATGCTCACCGTCTGGTTGTTTTGGCTGCTGCCCACTTCAAAATCAGCAGGGCTCACCGGAAAGCTGACAGAGTACAATCCTCCGGAAAGCGTGAATGTACATCCATCTCCTCCTCCGATGGCTCCCAGCACGTCTGAGAGTACACTTTGTGCTGTATTCAGAAAGTTAAGAACACTGCTCATCCGATGCCTCCCACTGCGCTGTTAATTGCTTCTTTTTCCATTTCGTAATGAATCTGTTCAGCTACCTGCCGTGCCAGTTCCTTGATGTCCTGGCCATTGTTGATTGTGGTCCCAATGATGTTCACCGTGATGTCATTACCATGGCTGCTTCTGGCTCCCATATCGTAGGCACTCCTGATTGACTGGTCATGAGGAATGACCCTGGAGCCCTGCGGCAGGTCTACCAGCTCGCCACCACGTTCATTAATGACAGCCGGTCCACCCATCCAATTGGGAGTTCCATGTGCCAGCATGGGTATATTCAGCCCAAAGTGCTTACCTCCCACGCCAGGCACCCAATCAGGTATATCTACACTGATGTTGTTCATTCCTGAAATCACGGCATTGATTGCAGATTTCACACCGGCAAGGATTCCATCTACAACTCCTGTGATTCCTCCGAAGATTGAAGAAAATACTCCAACCACTCCCTGCCATGCCAGGCTCCAGTCACCAGTGAATACGCCAGTGATGAAGTTTATCAGCCCAGTGAATACTCCAATAGCAGCCTGCACTACAGATCCGATGATGTGGAATGCTCCGATCAGGATCCCCGTAATGGCTCCGGAAACTACCACAATGGCAGTATACAGAGCTCCTTTCAGGATTCCGGCCAGCACATCCGAAATCGCATTCAATACGCTGAAAGTGCTTGTACCGCTCCGGAATGCTCCCATCAGTGTATTCCATGCTGATTTCAGCCCTTCAATGGCCGGGCTGATGGCTTCCCACGCTGTGCTGAATGCATTGGTGATAGTCTCCCACAACCCTTTGAAGAATGGTCCGATGGTATCCCAATTGGTGTAGATGTAGTAAGCAGCCAGTGCGATCGCCGCCAATGCAACTCCCACCGGCCCCATCAGTGCAGGAATGACTGCCCGCAACATGGAGAATCCTTTCATGATTCCGGTTACTCCAAACTGCAATGCCTTATTTGCAATGGCCTGCCCTTTCATGGCCTGGCCAATCATTCCATAGGTCTTGACCATGGTTCCTGCGATTCCAATGACTTTACTTGCCGCAAAAGTAAATGCAGTGAATGCCAGCACAGCTTCAGCAGCATGAATGATCATCTGCTTCGTCTCAGGAGACAGGTTAGTGAACGCATCGGTGATGCTCTTGATTCCGCCAGCCACAGCACGGATGGATGGTGCCAGGGCAGAGCCAAAGGAAATGCCCAGTGCTTCCACAGAGGAAAGCAGGGCATCCACAGAGCCCTTCAGCGTGTCCTGCATCTGCTTGTAGGCAGCTTCAGAACTTCCGGCACTATTCGTGATGGTATCCACCATCTTCTGGTAATCTGCCGGGCTGGTCTTGATGAGTGCCAGGAGCCCGCTGTAAGCATCCTCCCCGGCAATGGCTTTCGTGATGGCAATCTGCTGCACATCCGTGAGCCCGCTCATCTTACTCCGGAGCAGGTCCACCGCCCCGGATAATCCAATGAAGGATCCATCCCCATTTTTGAGGTCAGCCGTAGTGATTCCCAGCTGTGCCATGGCCTCAGCCGCCGCTTTCGGTGGAGAAGCCAGTCTGGAGAGTGTCGATCTGAGCGATGTACCAATGGTAGAGGCTTCGATGCCGTTATTAGCCATGATCCCCATAGCAGCGCCCAACTGTTCAATGCTGATTCCCAGCGCAGCCGCCGGAGCTCCGGCATACTGCATGGCTGTACCGAAATCCTGCATCCCCAGCTTGGATGCATTCGCCGCCGCCTGGACCACATCTGCCACATGGGTTGTATTGGCTGCCACATCTCCCTCTGTCATTTTCCAGATGGAAAGTGCAGAGGTAATGACATCGGATGTGGTGGCCAGGTCTTCACCTGATGCAATAGAGGCTTCAATGATTCCCGGCATGGCTCCAATTGTCTGCTCCGCATTGAATCCGCCTGCAGCCAGCCGGTCCATACCTAGTGCCACGTCCCTGGCAGTTGTTGGGAACTTGGCCCCCATCTGGGCAGCGGCATCTTTCATCTTCTGCATTTCATCAGCCGTTGCACCGGCCTTTACTGCTGCCGCCGTCATGGTAGCATCGAAGTCCATGAACGTCTTCACGCCAATGGCACCAACTCCTGTGATGCCAGCAGCCAATGGCATCAGTGCATCAGAAATCTTCCCGATGTTCCTGCCTGCATTGGATAGCTCGCTCCCCATCCTGCGGTTTGCCCTGGCTGTCTGTTCCATTCCGCTTCGGATACGGTTAAGACCCTGGGTGACATTATCCGTGAGCCTCATTACCACATCAATGATTTCCGCCATCAGTTACCTCCTTTCGCTTTCCGTTCTATTTCTTTCATCTGGGCTTTTTCCACTTCAATTTCTTTTAGCATAAAAGCCCGGAGTATGATTTTTTCTCCGGTCCCTGCTTTGAAATATTCTGATGGCCGTAGATCATGCCTCAGCCAGTGGAAGTACATGGTCTGTACATCTCCATCAGAATCTATCAGTTTTTTACTTCTTCAGCCTCATCATCGAAGCTTTTCCCGCCGAATCCACAGAGCTTGCTGATTTCATCTGCAATGTCCTGGATTTCTCCTGCATTAAACAGCACGTCAAAGAGCTCTTTCCTTGTTGCAGCTCCGAAGTGCTTGAGCACTTCCTTATTATCAAATTCCTTGTTTTCGATTCCATCGCAGATGAGCCCCATATACAAGGCATACTGGTCTGTCTTGGTATCTTTTCCTTTGATAACAATTGCCCGGTCCTGGATCTCCCTTACCCTTCGGTTAGGAATCTGCTTCAGATGAATGATGAATGGGGCTCCCATCATTTCAGAGAGTCTCTTAATTTCAATGTCTTTTGTTCTCTTACTTTTGACTTTGCCGGCATCAGCCGCCAGCAGGGCTTCCGCTAAATTCATAATCTATCTCCTACCCTTTAATCACTTGCAGAGTCGAGAATGTCGAAATCGGTGAATGTGAAATCATAGTCATCTTCAGTGAGCTTCTTGGCTTCCCAATCCATGAGGTTCAGTTTGTCGAATGTAGCATCCCTGATAACTACTCTTTCATCACCTACAGCATCCGGATCAGACAGTTTAGCCACAATGGTGCATACCGTCTGATGGCCATTTTTGATGTTGTCGCTCATCTTATTGATGAAATAGGAAGAAACATGGTTCATTTTGATGTTTCCCTTACCTTCCCATCCGGTTACTTTGTACTGTTTGCCACGTTTCTTGACCTGGTTCACTTCTTCCTTGATGAGGTTTACTGTGGCCTTAAATGCAGTTACCTGCGCCATGTATTCCCCATCAATCCAAACTTCACCCTCAGTACCGCTCATTACCTGCTGTGCAGTCATAGAATCCATATCATTTCACCTCCTCAGATGTTAATGGGCAGATCAATGTCTTCCATAGCATCCAGAATCTTAATCTTTGCAGTCAGAAGTACCTGTTTCTTGGTATCCAGCTTCTTGATTGCCAGATCATCCATATCAGCCAGTTCATCCTGCGTGTACAGGCCATGAGAGAGCTGATAGGTCTTTACCTTTTCCACGTTGATATCTACGGAGGAATAATCCTTCTGAAGGAGCCTGCCATCTTCCAGTTCCTTGAAATATCCCATGATGGCAGAGATGAGGAGCTGCTTATTATCGTAGTCATTGGTATACTTCCCGATGTAAGAATCCTGTGCTGTCTTCTTAATATCATCATAAATAGCATCCATGATATCTACAGATTTGATGGTCTGATAGGCTTCCAGCTTGCTCTGGGTTGTGGTTACCAGGGAGTTCATGGCTCTGGACATCTTGAACTTTTCGCCATCGAACCAGATGAAGAATTCGCCCTTGTTTACCTTCTCATCATTTTCATCATCTGTGTAGCGGTCGCAGTCTACAACTTCAGAGAGCGGCGCATATGTTGCGGAAATGGTAAGAGGAGTACCGGCAATAAGGCCCGCAATACGTGGAGTGTACTGGGCTCCTGTATAGGTCTTGGATGCCGTCTTGATTGTGGTGTTGCTGAAATTGATCACGCCTTCATAATCCGCAGCATAACCAGGCAGTACCACTTTGGAGCGCTTGCCTTTGTTTTCCCGGTTCGTCTTCAGCCATGTTGCCACAGACTCGCACTGTGCAGTTGTAATTGTAGGAATTGCCAGGTAGTCCCACCGGTCAGTCTGCAGAGTCTTCAATGCATCTGCAAATTTATCTGCCTTGGCATCGTTTTCCGTGTTCTTGGCCATCAGGTATACTTTCACCCTGTATGGAGCCTTGACATAGCCAATGAGGGCTTTCGTGATGTAATCCTTATTGTCATCCGTGAGTTCCGACGGAATATCATCGGATGTGTATACAGTAAACGGGTTCTTGATTGCTTTCACCGTTGTGGTGGTTGCAGTGTCCCCGCTGCCGCTGGTGATTGTGTGGTCAGTCAGCAGCTTTGTAATTGTGGCCTGGTCTTCTTCGAGAAGGAGAGCCACAATGCCACGCTTGGAGCGTTCGATTGCTTCGATGCCGGCCTCAATAAATGCAATATTGACGCTTGGCATTCCAAGTTTAGCCATTCTTTATCCTCCTATACTGAATCTTTGGTGATGGTGCCAGGGAAATCCTCTTTTTGAGATTTCCCGCCATCGTGAATAATCTCCATGTCCACCTCTTCCATGGTTTCCGAAGTTGTATCTTTCTCTCCGGTAACCTGTTCGAGATAAGGAATAGTGATAGTAATCTGAAGAACATCATCCTCTTCTCCTACCCGGTCATCTTCCACTGTCCCAATTTTGAGATAGCGTCCTCCGGCCTTTACTCCCACCTGGAATAATGACTGGACCCGGTCCACCACATCCAGATAGGTGATTTCATTCTTTTCGGAGTCCTTCGGATAGTACGTCAAGGCCACAGTGAGCTCTTTTTTCATCCAGTTCACTGTCTGTGGAGTCATCAAGGATGTGGCGGCGATGAAGAAACAGGGCTTCTTGAAGTCCTCTTTCACTTCATCAGCGTACACTTTGCAGCTGAATTCCTTTGTAAGCAGTCCGATGATGTTCTTCAGCACTTCTGCCTGCTTTACTACATCAGCCAAGATGGCCACGCACCTTTCTGTAGAAATCTTCCTGCATCGCTTTTTTCACATCCGGCCAATTATCATTCACTGACTTTTCAAGGAATCCCTTGTGCTTGTTCAATGCTGCCCGCCATTCCGGCTTCGGCCTTCTATGGAAGTCTTTCGGATTCTGTACCCCACGTTCCACCAGATGGTAGTGTGGTGAAGCATTCCGGATTTCCGCTTTCGGATCTTTTCCGAATACATCCACCATTTCCAGCTTCCAGCTTTTCTTCAGCTTGCGTTTATGGTCTTTCCCGCTGTCCGGAGTATCTTTCCTGATGGCTTTCACCATCTTTTTGGCTCCTTCTTCGAGAGCGTCCCCCGCATCGCCAGGATACTCAGCCTGCATTTTCGCAAGTTTAGCAGTAAATTCATCAATCGTCATCGGATGCACCCACTTTCTTCAGTGTGCACATGAGTTCCAGCTTCACATGGGCCTCATAAGGATCTACTACAGATGCAATCTTGAAAGTTTTCCCGCCATATTTCACCAGCATATCTTCTGAGATGCCTTTTCTATAACGGATAGTTACCTTCGTGATGAGCTCTGTCTTATCCTTTGCCTGCTCATAGTAGGTCTTGCCCCTGGCCGGTTCAATCCTTGCCCATACAGCATGCCCAATGGCATCCACATAGGTTTGGTGAGTCAATCCATAATCATCAGTAGATTCCTGATAAGCCATGATGTTGACCATTTTATCCAGGGAGCCTATTTCCACGTTGATCATGTGCCTACCTCCGGATATGCATCACACTGGGCGATGTGAGTAAGCAATGCTGTTACAGTGTGAGGTAATACGTTGATGGCACCGGGTTTGGAACTGTACACAGCACGGTTCTCATACCAGTGAGCCACCAGCATTTTCACACAGAGCTCACAGAGTTCGCCGCCATCAGCCCGCTTCCCGGTTGTCTTCTCAACGTAGTCACTGGCCGCACTGATTAGACTCGTAATAAGTTCATCATCTGCTGTGATGTCACTATCCACTTTGAGATAGTTCTTTGCCTGCTCTAATGTCACGGCCATGACTGATCACCTCCTTATCAGGCAGTAGCGTTGCCGGTCAGCAGTACCAGGCTGTTGAAGTCCACCGGTTTGCCATCGGCAATCATGATGGATTTACGAACGATATCATCGGTATCGTTATCCTCATAGATCTTCATAGCCACGTTGTAGTTGGTGTTAAGTACATAATCATTCATTCTGAAGATGAAAGCGAATACATCCGTCTTCTTCAGGGAAGTGCTGAAGGATGGCAGGTAATCGCAGATGGCAACATTGCGGCCCAGAAGCACTCTGGATGGTACACCATTTACGCCTGCGGTAATCCGTGCGATCGGCTGGCCATTGGAATCAGTCATACCAATGAACTGCATGAAGGTTGCTTTGTTCATGACCCATACAGAGACTGCTTCATAAGCCTGTGGAACAGCACCTTCCGCATCGGTGAGAGTCTTGTAGGCAAGTTTTGCCACGTTGAAGGTTGTGCCTTTGGTGAGATCCTTCAGAATGCCAGTTGGCTGGCCGGAACCAGTGCCATTGATGATGGCAGATTCAAGAGCCACAGCCATAGCTTCTGCCACGTTGTTCACCAGTACATCTTCGAATGCAGTGAGCGTCATGTTTTCGGTTTCCAGTGTTACGGAAACAGCGCAGCGCAGTTTGAAATGGGAGAAGATAATGGTGCCCAGTACTTTGTTCTGTTTATCGGAAGTAGCACCTTCAGCCACCCACGTTGCCACCGGTTTAACATCAGATGTAGGAATGGCAAGGCCGGATTTATAAGCAGTACGAGTTACGAGAGGCAGAATATTGCCATAAGTACGAATCTTTTCAATGACCCGGTTCAGAGTTGTGGGAGGAATCAGGGAACAGGCATCGGTAGTGGTGGTAGCAGCTCTGAATTCCGCCGGAATAGCAGTGCCATGAACCACGTAGTTCATGAATGCAGTTCTGTATTCTTCAGATTCATAGGGATTTCCCTTCTTGGCTTCCGGTTTCTTCCGTTCAGTTACGCCTTCCGGTTCTTTTCCAAGGTTGATGCCATTGGCGATCTTTTCCCGTTCTTCAATTTCTTTCTGTTCAGCATCCAGTTTCCGCAGTTCTTCCTGCAGTGCCTTCAGGTCTACCTTTCCATCACCCTGAAGGGCTTTCCGGATTTCCTCTTTTCTTGCTCTGATTTCAAGCAGTCTCTTGTTCATGTTTCTTCTCCTTTTTACAAATAGGACTCAGTGATCAATTTTTCCCTGAGTTCCTTCTCTTTTTCTCTCTTTTCGAGTTCTGCAATCATTTCTTTCCTGCCTCTTGCCGAAATGCTCGTGCCGTCATAAGCAGGAAAATCCACCGGGCTCACGTCCATGATGTAATCAATATGTTTGATGTGCCGTGTCTCTTCCTTGGCCACATTGTCCTCATCGAATGACTGCTGGTCCACCGTGAAAGCAAAGGACATCTTGCTGAGATCCCCCCTCTTGATGAGCTGATAGATATCTTTACCATTCGATGTGGGCGCAATGTCAGCATCCACATGGATGCCCTTATCATCCACATTCAGCCGTAGCGTATCATTGGAGGTTCTGGCCAGAATCAGGGCAGCATCGGAGTGATTGTATCTTAAAATCACATCACCCATATCGGTGTTTTCATCAATCGCTCCCGGTTCAATCACTTCATAATACTTGGTGCCGGAGTAAGGAGAATCCCACAGCAGGGTTCTTTCGCCAAAAACTGCGGCATATCCTTCCACATGAAGATTCTCATCCCCATCATTGGATGCCCGGATCTGAATGCTCCTGCATTCAATTGTTTTATTCCTCTTCATCCCCATTCTCATCACCTCCTTTCGATTTGGAGCTGTCATCCTTACCGGTCTGGTAAAGTGACTGGTCCTTTGTCTTTACGTAGTTAAGGGAAACCACAATCTCTTCGCCCTCTTTGCCAGGCAGGCCGGCATAGCCGAAGAGTTCACGGATTTCATTCCGCTTGATGGCACCGGCAGGAATCATAGCCTCTGCAATTTTTACCTTGGAAGCTGTGGTCATGTACGCCAATCGGTTTCCTTCAAATACGATTTCATTGCCAAAGCCCCTTTCCTTTGGCGTGAAAATCTTTTCCGTAAATTCCTGTGACAGCTTAATGGCAATCGGAGCAATGGTGCTTTCATAGAAAGCCTGGTATTCCTCTTCGGTATAGTCTCCGGATACTATTTTTTCTGAAATTCCGAAATACTTATACACGTTGTCCCTGGCAAAGGACATCTGGCTCTTATCGAATGTCTGAGTGTCAGTTGTCAGCTGCTGGAACTTGCCCCGGTTGTCCAGGGAGCCAATCCCGCTTCCGTTTGATGGTCCTGCAAAGGAATCCACGAATTTTCTCCACATGGATTCCTGGTCTTCCGGTCTGACTGTTCCGGTCCACTGGATGATGCCCCGGAGCCTGTGGAAATTTTTCACCACGTTAATGACAGCTGTCTTCACTGCAGAGAGCAGGTTGATATCCTGCTTCAGGATCTCCCCTTCCGGATCGCCAAAGACATCATCCCTGTTGTAGTGCCTCCGAATATGGATGAGGTCTTCATAGGGTACTGTAGCCTGTTCCCCTGTCCCAAATGTGAATTTACAGTACAGGTTTCCTTTCCTGTCTTCATAGAGCTCCAGATTGTTGAAATTGAGCGGCCACAGTGCAGTCACATTTCCATTCATGTCACGCTGCACATAGACAAAGAGATTATTGTAGCAGTAATACTGAGCTACAATTTTTTCAATGAATTCTGATGTTGTCATCAGCCAGTTAGGCCGGGTTGCCAGCAGGTACTGGAGCTTGCTGTCAGCATTCTTTACGATGTTCCCATCTTTCCGCACAATGTGCCGTGGGTGAAGCTTGCCGGCATGCCTTGCAATCGTATCAATGCAGTTCCTTCCGGTTGCATTATCGTAGGCTTCCCCGTCAAATGGCACAAAGTCATTGGACCATCCATTGAGGAGCTTTGCCCTGGTCAGGTCATCTCTTCCGGTCAAACGTCCGAAGATATTGTTTAGCATACTTCTGATGTTCAAGTCTTCACCCCCTTTCAGATGAGATTGAAGTAATCTTCTTTATTCAGTTCAAAGGTTGTATAGGCATCCAGGAGAGAAGCGAATCCATCAATCCGTTTCCTTGGATTGCTTGTTTTGCATGGCTGGATGTTGTCATTCCGATCAACATCCACAGCCACATTCACCATGCACCACTTGAGAATGGGATTGTTATCATAAACAATCCGCTTTGCTTCCAGATCTGCCTTCAGGTTCTTCATTGGACCGGATAGCGTTTTCTTTCCCTGGGCGATTGGTACCATCACATCATCCCCGAAGCGTTCAGTCATTGACTGCACCAGATAGGATGCTGACCATCTATCATACCCACACTTGTACAGATAGATATCCTCTTTTTCCATCTCATCCACAAACCATTGGAGAATGAGGCGGTAATCATTTCGGAATCCCGGAGAAGTCTGGAGCCACCCCTTCTTTTTCCAAATGTCATAAGGCACCTGGTCCTCATGCACCCGCTTTTCCAATAGTTCTTCAGGAATCCAGTACATCTGCTTGACATAGATATGCTCATCGCCCGGCACACAGAAAAGCATGGTTGCACAAGTGAGGTCTGTGGTATCTGACAGGTCGAAGCCTCCAATTCCATATTTCGGCTTCAGCTGCTTGATGTCGAATGTTGCTTCATTGTTCAGCTCATCGAAGTTGAAGAAGGCATCTCCACCGGTTTCTCTTACGTCAAAGTCTTTACACAGCAGGTTTTTCACCAGCAGCGCATTCTTCTTGGCTGCATTCACCTTGGTAGCCAGCTGCTGTATGTCCTTAACGCTGCCCATGGAAGGATTGGCTTTCTGCCAGCATGCCGGATCCGTCCATTCTTCCCTTTTATCCAATTCGTATACCAGAGGCAGCACAGTTTCATCATGCCAGGCTTCCGGCCTCGGATCATCGTATCCATTGATGAGGTTCTCGCACTCCTCATACTTCTGGTCATAGATGTTATCTCTAACCATTCCGGCTGTTGTTGTGATGATGCACAACGGCTGCTCCCTGGCAGTCATGCCATCCACCAGCACATCATAGATATTTTTATCTTTGATGGCATGGAGTTCATCAATCAGGGCTCCCTGGACATTCAGCCCATCCTGTTTATCGGAATCAGCCCCCAGAGGTTCAAAGGATCCTTCATTGAATGGAGTCCGGATGGAGCTCACCAGGCACTTGCACTTTCGATTCAGTGATGGTGATTTCTTGATCATCCGCTTTGCTTCATTCCATATGATCTTGGCCTGGTCTTTTTTGGTGGCTGCTGAGTAGATTTCCGGCCCTGCTTCCCCATCAGCGATGAGGAGATAAAGTCCTAGACAGGTTGCCCACGTTGATTTCCCGTTCTTTCGTCCAACTATGAGAATCATCTGCCTGTATTCACGGAATCCGGTTTCCTTGTTTACGAATCCGAAGAGCGCAGCCGTGGCAGCTTTCTGCCACAGTTCAAGAATGACAGGCTTTCCACCCCATTTCCCTTTGGAGTGCCGGCAGAAAGTCTGGATGAAATCAATCACAAACTGGGCTTTTTTATCGTCATAGATGTACTTGCTGTTTTTATCGTGCAGCTTATCCACCAGGTGCTTGTATGTCCGCCGGATCTTATCACTCACAACGACTTCCCCGGAAGTCATCTTTCCGTAGTACTGCTCAATGTAGTTCATCGGTGTGCCCTCAAGAATTCATCAAGCGCATCCTCAGCCTCCGGTTGTTCAGTCTCAGGAAGGCAGGAAAGCAAGGTTCGAATGACGTTTGTGTAGTTCTTGATCATGGTGCTGTATGCCCTGGACTCTGTGGACTCTTTTTTGCCTGTCTGATTCTCACCATTGGAGTATGTTTCAACGAATCCGACTTTTGTCAGCTCCTCATCCAGCTTCCGGAGGTTCACTTCCATGTGGGCAGCATAGTCAATGAGCGGCCCCACCATTTTTTTCTTGTCTTCATCCATGTTTTCAAATATGGTTGTCAGCTCTTTGATTCTTTTCTTTATTGCGTTTTCCGGCTTCATTCTTGCCATTACTTTCACCTTCTTCCTTTAAAATTATTTTAAATTTTTAATACATTATGAGCGGTTATTGTCAACTACACCCCCCTCGCCCGCATCATTTGCGTTATGCGAAGGCCCGCCCCCGGCGTAGTCATTGTTAACCTTCAATTGTTCAATAGGGGGGGTATATCTGGCTCAGCTATTGTCATGGCTTCCATGGTCCAGGATTCCCACCGGGTTACCGTCATCATCAAACCTGCACTCCCGGTCAATGCCCTGGCTGTGCACTGCGTTGTGGCAGTAAATGCATAGGAGCTCCAGGTTATCCCAGCCGTACACCACGCTGTCATCGTGCACATTCTCCGGAGTCAGGTGATGCTTGTGATGCACAATGAAATGGGCCGGCTTCCCGGTCCCTGCAAATGATTTATTATGGCAGCGTTCACAGACATAGTGCTGGCTCTCGGCGTATGCCTTCGCCACCTTTCTCCATCGCCATCCGTTGTAGATGTCTTTGGAAAAGTCCTTTGCCATGCCATCCTCCATTTGCCATTCCAATTTCCGTTTTCATTTCTGATTTCATTTCATGCATTGGAAAAGCACGTCCCACCGCTGATGGAAACGTGCTTTTCTCCGTGCTATGAAATTATCTCATGGCATTCATCCATGAATCCCACAATTACATTTTATCATGAATGAAATTGTTTTAATCCGCTTTGTTTATACGGCACACGATGTGGCTGATTGCGTCATCTCCCAAGTGCCAGCAGTAATCCACTGTATAGCACATTTCCTCAGCCACATGGTCCCATGGCATGTTGTTCATGTACCTTTTCGTGAGCACCCTGCTGTACTTCCTGTCAACATCATCCAGGTATCTCAGGTAGTCCTGTGCCTGGAGTCTCATCCGGAGCAGTTTGTCCATTTCCTCCAGATACTCGGCATCCAGTTTCCGGAGCTTTTCTTCCAGCCGGATAATCACGTCAGACAGGTCCGATGTATTCCCTGATGTCACTTTGTCTTTGTCATACTGCACAGCCTTTATGGATACGGCATCATTCCTCAGCTGCGCTCTCTGCTCTGCCAGTTCATTGGCCATTCCTCTTGCCCGCCTGACTTTTTCGAAAAAATCTTTCAATTCTCTCTCTGTCATCCAGCTCCTCCAATCACCTATCCGCCGGAAATATCCGAATCATTCTCTTGGGTTGATTCTCTCTCCCCTCATGACCTGTACATCCCACTTTGCATACTGTGCCATCTTCTCAATGTCCTTTGCTTCACATCCCTTGAATCTGGCCCGCAGCGCATACTTGATTACATTCCCCAGACAGTAGCCATGCATCATTTCAGCAGAGAAATACATCTGCATGATTTCAATGGGCTCCACCGCTGCCTGCTGATAGTGTTCTGCATCGGCAGCTGTCCCTCCGGCTGTACTTTCCGCCATAGACTTTGAAATCCTCTCTGCCAGCCTGTCCAGGTACTCATCTTCCGGGTTCTCACTCAAATCCGGAGGTTTAACTAACCAATTTTCTTCATCTTCGGCCACTCTACTTTCTCCTCCTTCCGTTTCATTTCAGAAATTTCATACTGTACCTCTTTCAACTGATTGCTCAGATCTGCTGAATAGCTCCACAGTCTATGGTAATCATGAAATGAAATTTTAAATTCATAGTACAAGAAATAATCTGTCACCGCCAATACAACAGCAAGTGCAATTATTGCAATCTCAATCATCTGTGCTTCCAATGCCTCCGGTTCTCTCTCCGCCGGAAAGATCATCATCTGTCACGTAGTAAGGCAGGAAAACGCCCTGGCCAATCTTCTCCCCGGCCTTCACTTCCAATGGTTTATCCCCATTGTTTGTATAGGCAAACATGATATTTCCGTCATTGTCCGGATTCTCAAAGTAGTCCGAATCAATGAGCCCCACACTGTTTCTGAGGGTAATCCCTTTCTTGATTCCCCAGCTTGAGCGCACCAGGAGGAGCAGGCACACATTACTTGGCATCTTTGCCTTCACCCACGTTTTCACAACAATGGATTCTCCTACTCCGACTGCAAAAGGATAAGGAGCAAAAAAATCATAACCCGCTGATTCCTTTGTGCTGCGCTGTGGCAGTTTCACATCAAATGGGCTCCCTTTCACCACTTTGAACCTGATTGCATCTTCATCACTGAACATTTCTTTCCTCCCTCAAATGAAATCCGGCTCCGGATCTCCAACTTTCCACCCTTTCGGCAGCTGGAGTTCTCCTTTGCTGTATGGTCCTTCATACAGGAAATGCCCTTTCATGTCGAACATGGATGCTCTTTCCAGTGCCCTGCAGTGAATCACATTCCCATCCTCATCAATTTCATCAGGAAATTTCTTATGCAGGTACCTGACCATTGTTTTTGCCAGCTCTGCATTCAGCTCTTCATATTCCCACTGGTCCATGAAGAAAGGATCCTCATCAGCGAAATAGGCTTCCCCACCGCAATCAGCATTTTCTTCCATCTGCTGAATGATATCTTCGGAGTCCACGCTTTCCCCATCAATCCGGAATGGGCTTTCACTGATTCCAATCATGAATGTGGAATCTTCATCCAAATGTTCTCCAATTTCCTTGGCCAGCTGTGGCACATCCTTTACTGCCTCAGCGATGGTGTCATAGTTTCCAAAATACGTTTCCCCTTCATCAAAGGAAACGGCAAAGATTCTTGTATTTTCCATTTCTCTCCCTCATTTCAAAATGTCCCGGAGCTCCGGAGGCACCACTCCACTGGTCATGAGTCCCTTTTCCCGCTCTTTTCTCTCTGCCATGATTCTTTCTTCTTCTTTCTTCCTGGCAGATTCGTAAGAGGCTTTCTGCCCGGCTTTCACTCTGAATGGCAGGCTTTCGATTCTGTCCATGGCCATCACATCCTTGGCGGATACTTCGGAGGTCTTCCCCTTCTCTTATGTTCCGGTTTCAGCAGCACTTTATCCGGCAGCTCATCCTCCGGAACTACCTTCATTGGCTTATCCCCGGATGCTTCTTCCTCTTTGGGCTCTTCGGATTCTTCCGGTTCCTCTTTGGCTGCATGTTTTGTTTCCCATTCTTTGATTACCTGCATGGCCCTGGTCTTTCCTTTGTTCCGGCCAGCAATGATGAGTCTGGCATCTGAAATCATGGAAGTCATGAGATCCTCCATGAGCTCCAGTTCCTCATCATCCTTTGCTTCCCCCCATGAATTCCAGTACTGTTCTGTACAGGTCTTCATATTCATTCGGCAGCTGTTCTTTATCCATGGTCTTCCTCCTTATCCCAGACGGTTTTTCATGTTCTGTCCCATTCTGAAATTGACTTTCCTGTGTGCAGGAATCCTGATTTTCTTCCCGTTTCTCGGATCCGTGCCAATCCGTTCTTTCACCACTTTCACTTCAAAGACTCCGAATCCCACGAATTTCACAGCCTGTCCTTCATCCAGATACTGCTGCAGAGTCTCCAGCACTCCCTCCAGGCTATTCTTAGCCTCCACATTGGTGGTTTCCATGTTAGCAGCCAGTTTCTTCACGAATTCTTCTTTACCAATCATCTTCTGTTCCTCCTTGCCATGCTGCGGCATACGAAAATACACAAAAACATACAGCAGATGATGCTGCCAAGAAAGCAGCCTCCGATAAACCAGAGCACATTACTCAGCATGCTCACTACCTCCCAGCATTCCAATGCCAATGTACAGTCCAGGCTCCATCCCATAGGATTTCCAGCCATCGCCGCCAATGTACTTTTTGATGCAGAGCACTTCTACCACCTGTCGGTCATCTTCATACGCCACTCCATTGAGCGCATCAAGCACAGCCTTCAGGATGTTGTCTGCATCCGGTTTCTTATCCGGTCTGATTCCACCACAGAGACAGGCTTCCCGTTTCTTCTTTGGGTATGACTTCGGAATGTCGAAAATGGCCTCTACGTTAATGAACACATATCCGCCGGAAGGAACCATCTTTCCTCCTGCCTGAAGGAACCTGTCACGGATCCTTTCCTCATAGGCCACTGTTTTCTTTGGTGTGAAGGTTATACCCGCCCTGGTGAATCTTGGCCTGGCCTTCCCTTCCGGCTGCCCTTCCACAAAAAATACCATTCCTTCACTCATTTCCTTCCTCTTTCTCGGATTCCAGCCATTTCCCGGTTCCCCTGTGGTTGAAAAGACGGATGGCCCTATGGAAGGAATCTTCCATTCCAGGAATCTCAGCACGTCTTCTGTAGCAGTTCCTTTCGTCATTGCACTTTTTCACCTGCTGGCCGAATTCGTCATACATCCAGTGCCAGTGCCCATCATAGAGCTCTCTTCCACAGTAAGCGCACCGGCCTGCGAATCCGTTGATTCCATCATCCCATTCCTTTCCCGGTCTTCCCTTCAGCTCATCCATAAGCCTCATGAGGCGGCGGCTGTCTTCCGCATCGGAGGAGCAGTTCTTCCTGGCTCCCCGTTTTCTCCTGTTCTTCGGCATGGATTCACCTCAGAAAGGAATTTCTTCATCCGGAGGCAGTGGCGGCTGGTTACTATCCGCCGGAAACCCCATTGCCTGCTTCTGGCTCTGTGGTTCCGGCTGCGCCGGTCCAAACTGTCCAAAGCCCTGTCCATTTCCCTGCGGCGATCCGCCGGAAACAGGCTGTGTATTTCCCTGTCCATTATTCCGATAATTACTGGAATCTGTACCGGCTCCATATCCCTTGCTTCCAATCGGTACAGCAATGAGATTCGCCACTACTTCAGTCACATATCTTTTGGTTCCATCCTGGCATCGTAGGAGCTGGTGGAGTACCTGCCCTGCACCAGCACCAGGCTTCCTTTATGCAGGTAGTTTCCCGCCGCTTCAGCCCAGTTTCCCCAGGCCACACAGTTCACCCAATCCGTGAATTCTCTCCTGTCCCCTTGTGGAGTGACAAATTCCTGATTCACGGCTACCGTGAAACGTGCCACCATCTTTCCTGTCCTTGTTGACTTGATGATAGGATCCTTTGAAAGGTTCCCAAGGATTTCAACTGTATTCATATTTCATCTCCCACTTCGAATTCATCATTCAGCCACATGATGGCATGATCCTGCGTCCTGAAGTCTTCTGTCCAACAATCACCGCTCCGGTTGTCCAGGGCAGTGAATGTTCCATTCCTGTTTCTGCACCAGAGGCGGCATCTGCGGTTTCTTGCTTCACTATCGTGATTGCACCATCGCTCTACAAAGTCCCCCAGCTCACCTGGAGTGACTTCCATGATTCTAGGCTCCATATCCGACCACCTTCCATCCGGCTTTCTTGTAATCTTTGAGAAGTCTCCGGCATGCTTCTTCGGCCCTGGTGATATTCCCATACTTCACCTGCATGAGTGCAGGAAAGTCCAGTCCATCTTTCTTCCAGAATCTCAGCACCATGAGTGCTACTTTGCATTCCCTGTCATTCCAGTCACTGTACTTGGATGCCTGCAGCCGCAGTTTCTCTTTTCCGTTTGTAATGTCCCTGATCATGAAGTCACCTCCCTTCGGCGTGAATCAGCATGTTCACTGGAAACTGACCCGCCTGGCATTTCTGCTTTCCCATCTATGCCCAGCTTCACCTGGCAGTATGACTGATGTGGAAATCCTGTGATTCCAAATCCGGCATAGAGCCTTTCATAGTCCACCCTGTAGCCTGCCTTAGCTTTCGGTTTCTCCAGCCAGCCATCAGCTTCTACTACTTTGGTGGTCTTCAGCGGCTTCACCAGGTTCCTTGTTCCTACATACCTTGCCCTGTAGATAGGATCCTCGCTGCGGAATGTTTCCAGTCCATTCTTCACCAGGTACTCTGCCAGCTTCGGCCAATAGGCTGACCTGTCCAGTGTCCTGGTATTGGTTGATGGGTAAGGACATGCTTCCGTACCCACCACATCCTGCCATGCTTCTTCAATCACCTGTGCCGGCACCAGGGCATTGATCACCGCATGGAGATGGGTTGCTCCCCTCTTCCCCCTGCCGCAAGAGTGAATCATCTTCAGCTCCCCTCCTGCCTTCTTGAATATGGCCCGGAGCTTCTTCTTCCATTTCTTGATGTCTTCCCTCACTTCTTTTGCCGGCTTCTTTGTCTTTGGTGGCCATGACAGCCGCATGAAGTAGTCCCCCGGATTGAAATTTGCCTCCAGCAGCAGGAAGCAGTTCAGCTCCGCCCTTTTGTCCTGCCACTTTTTCACAGATTCTTCTGTGGGCTTCTCCCTTACCCGGTTCCTGTTCTTCTTTCCATACCTTCCGGAGATACTCTTTTGGGTAAATACCACTCTTCCATTGGGGATCCTGTACTCTGTCTGGATGTAGACTCCTCTTCCCGGGTGTTTCCGCCGGAGGTTTCTTATCCTCTTCTGGCTCTTGGACCGTCTTTTCTTTCCCTTCATGCTTCACCGCCTGTCCATGGATGCATTGAAATGTGTCCTATAAATGGAATTGTATTTTTATTCACAAAGTGCTCAATCTTGAATACTTTTAGCAAGCCCGTCAAACCACATGGCAGGCTGATTTTTCCACCTTTATCTGTGGTGTAATAAATGGCAGAGAATCTGAATCAGCCCGCCTCTGATTTTAGGTTGATCTGTGGGAAGGCCCGGCAGTCATCTGCCGGTCTTTTCTATTGCGTTTCATTGATGTAAACATACAGTTTTGTGTGAAATCGATATAAAAAGCACATTTCTTGCCATCTCCCCTGTCCATGCAATGGCCCTGGCAGATGTTTCCACCAATCCGCCGGCACATGACCTCATCATGCATGTCCTTTCCGCATACGCTGCACCTGTGGTTTGTAAATACTTCTACTTCCCTGCCGCCGGCCAGCGTCATATGGCCTGTATGCCCATCCATGGGACCACCTCCACCTGTCTGACTGCCTATTGATATCTAGTGATGCCTGTTGATATTTGTAGATATATGTTGATACATGCTGACTTAAAGAAAAGAAAATCAACGAAATACCTGAGCAGGATCCCCGGCATCCGCCGGAAGCCTTCCCTTCTGACCCTGCTCAGGCACTCTATTCATTCTCTTTTATCTGAGCTCATCCTTATGGATGATGTCTCTCACCATGGCCATTGGGCTGTCACATTCCACATTGATACAGATATCGAATCCGCTCTTGTAGTAGACTCTCACCCACGAAATTGCCCCATCATCCTCTGAGTAGATGGGCTCCATTTCCGAAACGTCACTATCAATTCCATCCAGCATCTTCTGGAGAAGTGTGAGGCAGTACATCTTTTTGTCATTGTCCTGGCTCACGATGTCTTTCATTACCTTATCCATTGTTTGTTCCATCCGGATTACCTCCTTCCTGTTTCCGGATCATCCGGAATTGTGCTGATGAAGTCTCTCACAGCTTCCAGCGCCGTCCTGACTCCCACACAAGTGAAATAGGTCTTGTTGTCTCCTCTGGCATTGGCTGCAGCCATTTCCTGCTGATTGTCTATGATTTTGCCATTGATGTATTCCAAAACGTCTTTTTCTTCTTTAGATTCCATTATTTTCTCCAACGTGCTATAATAAAAACGAAATTGATATGTCCTAGACTGACCTATCAGTCCGAAGAGCTCTGAAGATTGCAGCTTCAGAGCTCTTTTTCTTTGCTCTTTTCCATCCACTGGGCATCCGCATAAGCCATTCCGGCAATGAAACTGAGGATTGGTTCCAGTTTGAGAATGTCCTTCTTTGTGAGATTCTTCAGTGCATTCTTCCTGTTGAGCTGCTTGTCTTCATAGTCTTCCAGACTGTATGTCAATGTCTCATCAATGGCTGTCATAAAAGCCTGTATAGTCCTTGGAGATACATTCTCATTGAGTTCAAACCATGCCCTGCTGATGAAGCCATAGTTTGGAGAAGACTCATCAAGATTGTTGAAGAAATCTTCATATGTCTGCCCATTAAGCAGTCCCATGAACATGTGATTACTTCCTTTCCTACAGGCTCCTGGCCTGTTTCACATGGACAATGAGCTCTGTCCCCGGCTGCAGGTTTCCCGGATCCGAAATCCGATTGTCCTGCATGGTCTGCCAGGTAAGCCGGCTCATATCATCCTTATCAGTGGCCACCCGGCCAAGGATGCCCCAGAGCGTATCTCCCTGCTCCACAGTCACCCTGTACTCCACCAGCTGGGTTGCATACATATCCTGGTAGTACCTGTACCCAATAGCACCGGCCACGATGGCCACTGACAGGATGCATCCGATCTTTGTCCAGCGAATCCGCCGGAGCAGTGTCTTTTTCATGCTGTTCCCTTCTTTCTTCTGTCCCGGATTCTCTCCATGATGGGAGAAGTCACCGGCATACCATCCCTGGCTTCTGCCTTTTCCCGAAGGAATTCAATGAGGGAATCAGTCGGAATCATGACTTTTCCCCGTCCCTTCCCCACATTGAAAGCAGGAAGTACCCCGGAGAATACCCATTCTTCTATCTGCTTCCTGCCAATTCCGCTGGATTCAGCAGCTTCGTCAATGTTCATGCATGTAATAGGCACATTCCTCATGGTGCTTCCTCCTTTCCGGTTAGAATGGTAGGCTCAGAATGTCTTTCACTTCAGTAATAGCCACATCGAAGCCATCTGCTTTCCCCATGAAGTGCATGTTGGATGCACTGCTGAGTACCGCATTGACTCCACTCTGGTGGCAAGCCCGCTCATCAAATTCATTGGCTCTTTTATTGGCCCGCTTCTCCAGCTCTTCCAGCTTGTTCCGCAGGTCTATGACTCTTTCGCCATCAATCTTCTTTCCTCTGAACCATTCCTTATCCACCATCGTTCCAGCCTCCTTTATACGGTTTTCCGTATTTTCTTCGTAAAAAAAAGACGCATAACATCATCCCCACTCAGATGTCCATATTTCACCGTAGCATCTATTTCAGTCTGTCTGAAAGGGATATTGCATGCAAGTCGTTCATAAAGTGCGGTTGTACCGATGTTTAAGAACTTTGCATATTTATCGTTGGATCCAAAATTAGCTTTTATAAACCCTCTAAGAGCACGATAATCGTATCTTTCTGCCATACTATTCACCTCCTTTACGAATACGGTTTTCCGTACTATGCCTATATAATACCTCTCCCTCTTTTATAAGTCAACGGTTTTCCGTTGATTTTCTTCTGTTTTCCGTATATCATAAAGAAAACGAATGAAAAGGCTGGTGCTAAACATGAAAGAGGAACTCATTAAACGGTTAAAAGCTATGATGTATGACAGGCAAATAACAGCGGCAGAACTTTCCCGCCGTTCTGGTATTCGTGCTTCTTCTATCTCTGACTACCTAAACGGCAAATATGAGCCCAAACAGGATAACATTGATAAAATGGCTCGTGCCTTGAATGTTACCCCTGCTTGGTTAATGGGCTATGATACTTCCTCTGACTCAACTCCATCCCTCCCCGCCGGAACATTCAAACCACAATGGAAGAAGGTTCCTCTCCTTGGATATGTAGCTGCCGGCAGGCCCCTGGAGGATCTGAATCAGGATGTCTCCTATGTGGATGTAGAAGGTAAGCATGATGTGAATTTCTGCGTGAAGGTTGTAGGTGATTCCATGATAAACATCGGAATCAATGATGGGGATATTGTCTTTGTGAAATCTACTCCGGTTGTAGAGAATGGCCAGGTAGCTGTGGTTGAGATTGACCATGAGAAAGCCTGTCTGAAACGCTTCTACAAAAATGGAGATACCATCACCCTGGTATCAGAGAATCCGAAATACTCCCCCATGGTCTTCACAGAGAAGAACTGTGAAAGCGTTGAAGTGAAAGGCCTGGCAGTCATCAAACAGAGCGAGATACACTAATAAGCTAAAAATTTGGAGGTATATAAAATGCTAAACTTTCTAAAAAGTATCTTCTCTTCCAACCCGGAGAAGAAAGAAAAACGGAGGATTGAAAAAGAAGAGCGTGAAAGGCTTCGGGCTCAAAAGAAGCACAATCAAAGGATAGCAGCCAAGCAGATTCTTGATGATGAATGGCATCCAGTGGATTTCCCTTACCAGGTCACCATCTTCAACATCCAGCGAGCCAATCGAAGCTATGGCAGTACATGCCAGATATCTGTCCGTTATATCGAAAATGGGCAGTACAAAGATATAATCAGTCTGGTAAATCCTGAAACGGAATCATTTTCCTTCTCCAACTATCACGATATCAAGCCGGAAGATGTGGCAGATGCCCCGGCATTCAAAGATGTGTGGACAAAGATTGAACCATATTTTGCAGGGAAGAACGTCATCACCTACTATGCAGATTCTCATCTGAGAGCGCTGCAAGCTACCCTGAAAAAGAATCACCTTCCGGATCCGGAGATGCACTTTATTGACCTCTACGAGTATTTCTGTAATCGCCATAACAGCTGGGAATCCCTCAAGCTTGACGATGTAGCAGAAAAGCTTGATCTTGATTCTTCCCCCAATCCCAAACATCCGCAAGATACCCTGGATACCATTACAGAGATCCTGGAATTGATGTATGAAAAGCGCCCTGGCATACTCAGGAAACTGCTGGGCATCAAGGCCAGAAGTCATGCTTGAATATGAGTAGAAAGTCAAAAATGTCTTTCCACTATGAGTAGAAAGACAAATTTTCCTTTCTACTCATTGCTGAATCCCCCTTTATCGTAAGTTTCCACTTTCCCCATTTCCAGAACTTATGATGCCTTAAGTTTCTAAAATCCTCATTTTCCAAACTAAAAAGCCCCCTTCAGGGCTGAATCTGAAGGAGGCTTCTCTCTGGCGGTATGAAGAGGATAATTGTTTCTGCATGTTTGATAATACATAGATAAAAATTTACCGCCTGTATTTCTATTATATCATCTAACTCATCCAATTGAGTTAAAACTACACCGATTACGTTAAAATCACGTTACTTGAAATTACTTGTTAGGCTGCTTTTCTCGATAGTATCTGTGTTTTCTCTTGTGACTGGCATGTTACAGGCAAGTTACTTGAAAGCTACTTGAAAGTTTACATTTACAATATCCCGCTTTTTTGTAAACATCATAGGTTTACATTTATAAAAAGTGCCCATTTTGTAAAGATGTTTGCCAAATACCTTTAAAAATTTGATGTTTTTCACAGTATCAAAAAACTACCGTCAAAAATAGGGAGACTTTTATGCAAAAGTCATCCGGATTGGACCACTTTTATATAAAAGTCACCCGGAAAGGAGAAACCTATGGTTAAGAAAAGAAAGGATGGCTACTATGCAGCCACCTGCAGAGTCGATGGGAAGAAAAAGTTTTTCTATGCATCCACCAGGAGGGAAGCTGTGGCAAAGCGTGATGCCTATCTGGCCAAGGCAAAAGAGTATCCGGATCTGGATGATCATGTGACCCTGGCGGAATGGTGCAGCGCATGGCTGGAGACTATCACCTCCGATGTGTCCCCAAAGACTCATGAATCTTATGCAACAGTCCTGAAGCACATCATAGAGAAGCCCATCGGAGCAAAGAAGCTGGAGGATCTGCGGCCTGTCCACTTTCGTACCTACTGGCAGGCCATGCTGGCCTCTGGCCTATCCCCCAGAACTGTGGCCTATTGCCACACAGTCACCTCCAGCGCCCTGAAGCAGGCAGTGCTGGATGGAGTTATCCCATCTAATTCCCTCCAGGCAGTCAGGAAGCCTCATGTCCCCCATACTAAGGCCATGGCCCTCACCCGTGAGCAGCTGGAGCAGGTCTTCTCAAAGATAAAGAATCCGGTCCTCCTCCGGATCTGCCGCTTCGCTGCTGTCACCGGCATGAGAAGGAGTGAAATCCTTGGCCTCCGCTGGCAGGATGTAAACTTTGCCAGGCAAACAGTCTCAGTGAACCAGACGTGCCTGGTAAGGGATGGAAAATCAGCAGTCATCACCCAAAGCACAAAGACATCCAGCTCCAGAAGGACCATCTCCATAGATGATACAACCATCTCTCTCTTGAGGGAGCAGAAAGCCTACTGCCTCCGGCTGAAGCTTCGCTCCCCCGGATGCACACCATGCAATCTGGTCTTCCCTTCGGAGAACCTGACTCCTATCTGCCCCAACAACGTGACTCATGATACCAAAGAAGCATTCAAAGCCGCCGGCCTGCCCCAGTTCTCCTTCCACAGCTTCCGGCACACCAGCGCCACCCTCCTCCTCCAGGCCGGAGTGAACTACAAAGTAGTCCAGCAGCGCCTAGGCCACTCCAGCTGCGCCACCACCCTGGACATCTATGCCCACGTCATGCCTGAAGCTGACAAAGAAGCCGCCAAAATAGCCGGCAGAATCCTCTGATTTGGTGGTAGTAAATACTACCGCTATACTACCACTCACGAGAAAATATACCAAAATATACCAAATTATGGCACGATAAAACCGAGATTTTCCCGTAGAATGGGCCCATAAATAATAACTCAAAATCTGGCGATGGCAACATCGTGCGGGTTCAAGTCCCGCCTCCGGCACCACAGAGAAGATCCCAATGCGGGATCTTTTTTATTGCCTTCCCAGCTTCTATTACCGCTGAAAATGAAAAAGAGGATGCAGAGCCTTCCAGCCCGCATCCTCTTTCTGCTTTTCTTACTTTTCGATGCCGACGAACTTGTAGTCCTTGTCTTCGACGGCCTTCTGGATATCAGCGTCTGCGACTGCCTTGCTCACGGAGAGGACGGCAGTACCCTTTTCGTGGGATACCTCAGCGCTGTCTACACCGTCCAATGCTTCGAGAGCTTTCTTGACGGTGGCTTCGCAATGATTGCACATCATGCCTTCAATCTTAACTGTTTCTTTCATCTTGTTTTCCTCCTTTGGGAATTCTATTCCCTGATATTCATAATCCGCTTTGGAAATGACATCTTTCATCTCTTCCTCTACGGGTTGTGAGCTGTAAGTAATGGCCACACGCCCGGTCGTATAATCGGCACTGGCGCTTTCGATGAACGGCAGAGATTCGAGTGCTTTCTTCACATGCTTCTCGCAGTTTTCGCACATCATCCCGCCTACGAGGACTGTCGCCTTTCCTTCAGTGGAAGGTTCGTCTTTCAATGTATATCCTGCTTTGGAAATGGCATCTTCCATCGCTTTTCTGTCCGGCTCCCCGTCGGAGGTAATATCTACCGTGCCTTTCACATGATCGGCCTTTGCGCTTTCTATAAATGGCAGCGCTTCTAAAGCTTCCTTCACATGACGTTCACAGTTTTCGCACATCATGCCTTCGACATGGAGCACTTCCTTCTTGAGATTATCTTTGGAAGGAGCGCTTGCTGTTTTCGGTGCTTCTTTCTTAGGAACAGGAGCTTCCTTTACAGGAGTATTTCCCTTCGTAGCTTCCCCGCTCTCTTCCCCATCCTTCATCTTGAAGAAATTCAGACGGAGCGCGTTCATGCAGACAGTGAAGCTTGAAAGGGACATGGCAGCCGCGCCCCACATCGGGCTCATGTGGATACCTGGGTAAAGGCCGGCTGCAACCGGAATCAGGATGACGTTGTAGGCAAATGCCCAGAACAGGTTTTCATAAATATTCTTCAGCGTCTTTCTGGAAAGGCGGATAGCTGCCGCCACATCCGTCAGGCGCGAATTGATAAGTACGATACCGGCAGAATCGATAGCTACATCCGTGCCTGCACCGATAGCTATGCCTGTATCAGCACGGGTCAGGGCCGGCGCATCATTGATGCCGTCGCCTACCATGGCAACCCTGCCGCGTTTCTGCAGCTCGCGGATGACTTCTTCCTTACCAGAAGGAAGGACGCCCGCAATGACGCGGTCAACGCCTGCCTTTTTGGCAATCGTTTTCGCTGTCTTTTCATTATCGCCGGTCACCATGACGGTTTCGATGCCCATATCATGGAGCATACGGATGGCTCTTGCAGAGTCTTCCTTGATCGCATCGGCGACAGCGATCATGCCGAGGAGTTTCTTTCCTTTTTCAAAGAAGAGAGGCGTCTTTCCTTCATCGGCAAGCGCTTCTGCCTTTTCTTTGAGACTGCCAAGGCTTACATAGGTGGAAATATAATCAAGGGATCCGCCGTGAACGGAAATGCCTTCATCGCTGGCAAGAAGCCCGCTTCCTGAAACGATGCGGAAGTTATCCATAGCATGTGCTTTAAGGTTTCTCTTCTCCCCTTCTTCGACGATGGCGCGGGCCAGAGGATGCTCGGATTTTCCTTCCAGAGAGTAAGCAGTCGTAAGGAGTTCTTCCTCGCTGACGCCTTCGGCCGGAACGATGTCCGTCACTTCAGGACGGCCGGTCGTAATCGTGCCTGTCTTATCCAGGGCAACGATCTTGACCTTGCCTGCGTTTTCAAGATCCTCGCTCGTCTTAAAAAGGATGCCGTTCTTGGCGCCCATGCCGTTTCCGACCATGATGGCAACCGGTGTTGCCAGGCCCAGTGCGCAGGGGCAGGAAATGACGAGTACGCAGATTGCGTATTCAAGAGCAGTCGCCGTATCAGCACCGAGGAATTTCCAGATGATGAATACGACGATGGCAACCCCGATGACGGCTGGAACAAAGACAGCGGATACTTTATCTGCAATGCGCGCAATCGGCGCTTTCGTAGCAGCTGCATCGCTCACCATGTGGACGATCTGGGAGAATGTCGTATCTTCACCGACACGCGTTGCTTTGACGCGGATGAAGCCTGTCGTATTGATTGTTGCGGTGCTGACAGTATCGCCTGCTCCCTTGTCGACAGGAACGGATTCGCCGGTCAGGGCAGATGCATCGACGGCCGTCTCGCCTTCTATGATTTCCCCGTCGACCGGAATGGATTCGCCCGGTTTGACGACGAAGATATCGCCAGGCTTGACCTCGCTGATACCGACAGTCACGACCATGCCGTCCCGCTCAATATTCGCCGTCTCCGGCGCAAGTTTCATAAGCCCCTTCAAAGCATCGGTCGTACGTCCCTTGGAGAGCGATTCCAGAAGCTTTCCGACGGTAATCAGGGCCGGAATCATGGCCGCAGACTCAAAGTAAAGCTGCCCGCGGTAAAGCATATCAATCGATTCCCCCTGCATCGCAAAGTACGTCATCTTGTAGAGGACGGAGAGCGACCACAGGAAGGAAACGCCCGAGCCGAGAGCAACAAGCGCATCCATATTCGGCGCTCCCTGGAAGAGGGAACGGAAACCGGACGTGAAGAATGCACGGTTCACGAACATGACAATCAGCGCAAGAATCATCTGCGTGATGCCAAGCCCGATGTAATTTCCATCCAGGAAGGACGGAACAGGAAATCCCAGCATATTGTGTCCCATGGAAAGGTACATGAGGACGGCCAGGAATACGAGCGAGAGGATAAGTCTCTTCTTCAGCTTCGGCGTCTCCCTGTCCTTCAGCGCTTCTTCCTCGGCTGCGAGCGATCCTGAAGTAGATCCTCTCTTGACCTCACTATCCATGGGTTTGGCCCCATAGCCTGCCGCTTCGACAGCAGCAACGACGGAATCAGCACTGGCCGATCCTTCGACAGACATGGAATTCATCAGAAGGGAGACCGTCACTTTATCGACGCCCGGCACTTTGCTGACGGCTTTTTCCACATGAGCCTGGCAGGCTGCACAGGTCATGCCCGTCACCATGTACTGGCATTTATTTTCTTTCTCACTCACTTGAATCACCCCTTCATAGCGGCAAGGCCGCTGTATTTGGACCAGAAATCACTTCATCAGTTTCTGCAGCATGGTGCAAAGTTCATCGACCTTGTCATCCTTGCCTTCCTTGATGTCTTCCGTCACGCAGCCGCGGATGTGGGCCGCGAGAAGAAGTTTGTTGAAACTGTTCAATGCATTGGAAACGGCGGAAACCTGCATCACAATATCCGGGCAGTACGCGTCATTCTCGACCATCTTCTCAATGCCGCGGATCTGTCCCTCAATCGTGCGAAGCCTCTTCATCAGATTGCTTCTTTCTCTTTCCGTACGTTCCGTATGGCGGCAGCCTTCGCATGCCATTTCTTTATCTTCTGCCATTTGCATCACCGATCTTTCTGAAATCCTTACTTCTTACGGCTATATACTACACCCCCCTGGGGTGTTAGTCAATAGAAAAATTTAGAAATATGGACATTTGGCAATGCAAAAGAGCTGTGGAAATGCCGCCATTCCTACAGCCCTTCTTGAATTCTTGTTTCGATTCTTATTTTTCTGTATCAGCGATTTCCTTGACTTCTGCCAGTCTATCTGTGTCTGTCATGTTCCATGTGAGCGCTGTCAGTGTCGGGTATCCCCTGTGGATCCAGAATACATCTGTATCCGGAACGGCATCAGGAAGCATCGTGCCGGAAAGCCAGAAGCCCAGATGGCCGGACGGATCCTTCATTTCACGGATCGCATTGTCATAGCGCTGGATACCGAGCTTTGTAATTTTCAGATCCTTCCATCCGATATGTTCCTCTTCTTTCGGGATGTTGAGGGAAAGGATGCCCTTGTAGCTGGAGTCGACGAAATATTTCTTCACGACTTCGAAAGCAAAGTCTGCGGCCTTGGCCAGGTATTCCGGTTTCTTGACCGTTTCTGCGGAAAGCGCAATCGCAGGGATACCGAGGAAAATGCTTTCCATGGCGCCTGCGATGGTACCGCTGTAAAGGCAGTCGCTGCCGTTATTGAGTCCGTTGTTCATGCCGGAAACGATGAGATCCGGCTTGTCATTACGGAGCCAGTGTTCCAGCCCCAGCTTGCAGCAGTCTGCTGTCGTGCCGTTGCAGGACAATACCGTAATATTTTCTCCATAGCTTTCCTTCTTCCACATGCGCAGGTACGTCTGGAGAGAAAGGGAACTGGAGCAGGAGCTTCTCCCGCGGTTCGGTGCAATGACCGTCACCCTGCCCAGCCTGGCAAGTCTCTTTGCCATTTCAATAATACCGGGAGATTCAAAGCCGTCGTCATTTGTCATGAATATATGCATAGTCCACCTGTCACTTCTAAAAAAAGCCTCAAAGGCTGTACTTTGTTTCGTATCTATTTTAACAAAAACATGGAAAAGATTCTATACAATTTCGGTCAAGAGTTGATAGAAGCATGTAAAAAGAGCCGGCCAAATGAATGAATCACTTGACCGGCCCTGCCATTACTGCCCTATTTCTTTCTTTCGTGTCAGACTTGCCTGTTCAAAATGCATGCTTCTGGTATGAATGGTATGAACCCATCCTTTTTTATGTCTGTCCTTCCATCCAAGGAGTGTGACAGGAATCCAGGAGTACATGAAGATCGGGTAGATCAGCCAGTAAAGATAAATCTTAGGCGGAACTTCGATCTGCAGAAGAACGATGAGCGGGACGATGGACTGAATGAATCCGATGACGGCCCAGAACTGCTTCGGCACGAGCACATCGTTGTAGAGGATGACTGTGAAGCAGGGATAGAACATATTGATATATGTCATCACCAGGTAGAACGTGGAGAGGACGAGGAAATAGTTCTGCAAAAGCTGCATGATGCCATCTAAGATGACGATGCTGTGTCTCTTGATGCCTTCTTTGAAAAGGATCGGGATGTAACGCTCGGAGCAGTCGAACTGGCCCTGCGCCCATCTCTTTCTCTGACGGCAGGATGCCATGAATCCGAGCGGCTTTTCATCATAGATGATAGCGTTATGGACCCAGCAGGTGCGGATGCCGTGAGAGAGGCACTTCATGGAGAATTCCATGTCTTCTGTCAGGCAGTCGCAGCCCCAGCCGTATTTCTTGACGATGTCGGCGGAAATGCACATGCCTGTCCCGCCAAGGCAGGAGGACAGTCCCATATTGTACTTGCCCAGATGCCAGAGGTGGTTGATCGTCCAGAAGGCAATGGCAAATGTGCCGGATACCCATGTATCTGTCGGATTTTTGGCAGACAGGTATCCCTGAAGGACTTTCTGGCCTTTGAGAAGACGGTTGTTCATGACGGCAAGGAAATCCAGGTGAACAAGGTTATCCGAATCGAAGACGCAGAACGCATCGTAATTCTTATTCAATGCGAAGATCTTCGGGAATACCCAGTCCATGGCATAGCCTTTGCCGACGAGTTCCTTATTGGTTCTTTCAAAGACGAAAGCTCCGTGCTCGCGGGCGATGTCTGCCGTATTGTCCGTGCAGTTGTCCGCGATGACGTAGACGTCATAGAGTTCCTTCGGGTACTTCAGGAGCTTCAGGTTTTCCAGAAGGTCCGACAGTACGGCCGATTCATCGTGCGCTGGTATGACGATCGCAAATTTGCTGGCGGGATCCGCCAGATTTCTTTCTTTTCGATGCCACATGCCGAATACAGCGATGACCGTGTAGTAAATCGTGAAGAAGGCCACGATCAGCTGTATAGGGAACATGATTATATCGAGGTAATGGTTCATTGTACGTTTCCTTCAGCGTCTCCGTTTTGAGCCTGCGCCCTGCGTTTCATTCTCAGACGGCGCTGTTTTCTCTTAGCCTTGCGACGGTTGAGGTATGTATTGACAATACCGAAAATAATGTAAGCTGCGCAGAGAACGGCTGCCCATGCAGGCCAGTAAATAATCGTGCAGATCAAGAAGAATGCCAGGCATCCAAGAAGAGCCGGCAGGTGAAGCTGATCGGCGCTTGCGCCTTTGTTGTCCGGATAGTGGATTTCGCTGACCATCAGGAATGCGAGTGCGAGGACGCAGAGCATGGCGAGCCAGTTCCAGATCTTGATGCCGGAAAGGACATAAGCAGCCACGATGACGCCTGTCGTCGGACATGGCAGTCCTTCGAAGTAGCCGTGTACAGCGCTGACCTTCACATTGAAGCGTGCCAGGCGGAAAGCGCAGAATGTGCCGAGAAGCGCACAAGGAATGAATCCCAGAGCTCCCAGATCTTTCAGCTGGTATGCATACATCAGTGTTCCTGCGGCAATGCCGAAGGAAATATCATCGGACAGGGAATCGAGCTCAACGCCCATCGGTCCTGCCGTATGCAGAGCGCGGGCTACGCGCCCGTCCAAAGCATCTGCCACCATGGCAATCAGTATGAATACAGCTGCCAGCTGGTAATGTCCTGATACGGACATCATAATGGACAATCCGCCGAACAGCGCATTCGTTGCTGTCACGGCATTGGCAATCCAAGATTTATTCACTTATTTCAGCCTCCCTACTACTGTCAGTCCGCCCTTGACTTTGTCTCCCTTTTTCACACAGATCTCACACTCTCCCGGTATGTATAATTCTGTGCATGAGCCGAACTTGATCATCCCGTACAATTCTCCTTTTTTCAGGGTATCGCCCAGGTTCTTCCAGGTAACGACCCTGCGGGCAAGGATACCCGCGATCAGAATGACCAGGATGGAGCGGTCGCGTCCTTCTATGCCGATCGCGCCTCTCTCGTTTTCAAAGCCGACTCCGTCCTTATAGGCAGGAATGAAGCGGCCCTGAACATACGACTGGTACTTGATTTCCCCTGCCATCGGCGAGCGGTTGCAGTGCACGTCGAAGATTGAGAGGAAAATCGTGATCTTATGGCATTTTTCTCCCAGGTATGTGTACTCATAGACATCATCAGACACGTCGACGACGGTACCGTCGGCCGGAGAAACGAGCACATCGTCTCCGGGCGGGATTTTCCCGTTGCGCGGCGGGCATCTGAAGAAATAGGTGAAATACACTGAGATCACGAGGGGGATCACCGCCAGGTAATACCATTTCATCCAGAAGAAGAAGCAGGCCAGAGCCATCGTCGCCAGGATGAACGGAAACCCCTCAGGCAAAATGAGTGGTTTTTTAAGCATTATTTTCTCCCTTGTTCCTTTTTCCATTTTTTGACAGCTCTCATGAATTTAGGAAGAGCCGTCATTCTTCCGATCCGGCTGGGCTGCAGATACAAGCGGTAAGCCCATTCCAGCCGGTGGTTTCGCATCCACATCGGTGCGCGCGGCAGTGTGCCGCTCATGACATCGAAGACGCCGCCGATGCCCATGGAGACCGGTACGCCCAGTTCATCCATGTGATCGCGGATCCATTTCTCCTGCTTTGGCACGCCCAGACCGGCCAGAAGGAGTTTGGCTCCGCTTTTCTTGATGTCTTTTATAATCTTTTTCTCTTCTTCGCTATCGAAGTAGCCTTCATGGCATCCTGCGAGCTTGAAGGGAACGTGAAGTTCCATGAAACGGGCTGCGGCTCTCTGGGCAATGCCCGGCGCGCCTCCCAGGAAATATACCGGCCACTCTTTTTCCGAGGCAATCTTCAGAAGTTCTTCAGCAAGGTCTGCGCCCGCCACCCTTTCCGGGAACGGCGTGCCAAGCTTTTCGCCTGCCCAGAGCACCCCGGCTCCGTCCGGAACGACCAGGTTGCACGTATTCAGGATTTCCTTAAGCTCGGGATCCTTCTGCGCAATCATGATCATTTCCGCATTCGCCGTAGCAATCATGCGGGGCTTTCCTTCAAGAACAGCTTCCTTTGCCCACTCGAGAGCGTCCTCCATGGTGACCGCATGCACGCGGACATCCATGACAATCTGCTGCTTTTTACTGATATCTGTCATTTGGCACTGTAGTTAGGCGCTTCTTTGGTGATCATCACATCATGCGGATGGCTTTCATCAAGGCTTGCGCTCGTAATCTGAATAAACTGCGCCTCTTCCCTCATAGCTGCGATGTCTTTGGCGCCGCAGTAGCTCATGGCTGCCTTGAGGCCGCCAGAGAGCTGGAAGAGCACGTCTGAAACATGACCCTTGTAAGGAACTCTTCCCTCAATGCCTTCGGGAGCTGTCTTTTCAAGGACGCCGCCGAAGAAACGGCCGCTGCCTGCTGCCCTGAAGGCGCCGGCAGAATCCATGCCGCGGTAGAGTTTATAATTTCTTCCCTGGAAAATCACCATCTCGCCGGGGCATTCATCTGTCCCTGCCAGAAGGTTTCCAAGCATGACGCAGGAAGCACCGGCTCCGATTGCCTTGGCAATATCGCCGGAATAACGCATGCCGCCGTCGGCAATGACGGGGATGCCCGCTTCTTCGCAGGCTCTTGCGCAGTCATAAATAGCTGTCACCTGCGGAACGCCTACGCCTGCAATGACGCTCGTCGTTCCCACCGATCCCGGGCCTACTCCGACCTTCACATCCGAAGCGCCGGCTTCAATGAGAGCCTTTGCCGCATCATAGGTCGCAGCATTTCCTGCAACGATTTCTGCATCAGGAGCGGATTTCCTGAGATTTCTTACGATTTCAAGCGTCCTCTTAGCGCCTCCGTGGAGAGCTTCCACGAAGAGCACGTCAGCGCCTGCTTTAAGGAGTGCTCTTCCGCGTTCTTCTGCATCATCGGAAGATCCGGTCGATGCACCGACGAGAAGGCGTCCTTCCTTATCCTTCACTGCATTCGGGTATTTCTTTGTCTTTTCGATATCACCGATTGTGATCAAACCCTTCAGGTAACCCTTGCTGTCAACGAGAGGCAGCTTTTCAATGCGGTGTGCCTGCAGGATCTTCTTCGCATCACGAAGCGATGTATGTTCCGGAGCCGTTACAAGGCCTTCCGAAGTCATGACTTCGCTGATCGGTTTTGAAAGATTTGTCTCGAAACGCATATCACGGATCGTGATGATGCCTACGAGCTTTCCGTCTTCCGTAATCGGAACGCCGGAAATATGGTACTTGTTCATGAGATCATCTGCATCAGACAGCATATCATCGGGGGAGAGGCAGACCGGATCCACGACGACGCCGTGTTCGGACCGCTTCACCAGCTGGACTTCGCGGCATTCCTCGCCGATGCTCATGTTGCTGTGAATGACGCCTAAGCCGCCTTCACGAGCCATGGCAACGGCCATTGCCGTCTCAGTCACTGTATCCATGCCTGCGCTGATGACCGGAATATTGAGAGAAATATTCTTTGTCAGACGGGTCGTCACATCGACCTGTCCGGGGAGCACTTCGGAATATGCAGGGACCAGCAGTACATCACTGAAGGTCAGTCCCTTCCTGCCAAACTTGTCTGCTCTCATCACAGCCTCCATTCCGGAAACAAAGTTTCCAATGTTGCCATTCCTAATTATCTGTCAATTTAATTATTATAGCATAATGCAAGTATACTTGTCATGGAACTTGCCCGCCCGCTGTCAAATCCGGCAGGATCTGCATTCCAGCGTGATTTTGGCTTATAAAAAATAAATTCAGCATGACCGAAACCTTGACCGGAAATTGATTTCCTTTTACAAATTCCGGGGCCGGTCTCCTTCTCTCAATATATGCTGTTTTCCCTTCACATGCAACACGAATTCAAATGCAGCATGCGATTCTAATGAAACAATAAAAAGCGCTCCGAAGAGCGCCTTATAAAAAAGTTAAATAAAATATTCAAACTCCTTATTCCTTCTCTGCTTCTTCCATTTTCTTGAAGAAGGCACCTCCGAAGCGGTGGCGGAGTTCTTCGGTGAAGTCCATGCCCTTATCGACGGCTTTGGCAGCTTCTCTTCTTGCTTCTTCAAGAAGGGGCAGGTCGCGGATGATGTCGGCGGCTTTCAGGTCCGGCATACCGTGCTGATGATAGCCGAAGAATTCACCGGAGCCTCTTAAGAGGAGATCCTTTTCTGAAAGGAGGAAACCATCGGAGATTTCGCACATGAGGCGCATGCGGAGCTGCGTGACTTCGTTCCTGTTATCCGTATAGAGGATGCAGTAGGACTGGCTGCTGCCGCGGCCGACGCGGCCTCTCAGCTGATGGAGCTGGGAAAGGCCGAAGCGGTCTGCGCCATAAACGAACATGATTGTCGCATTCGGTACGTTGATGCCGACTTCGATGACGGATGTCGCCGCCAGAAGTTTGATTTTCCCGTCCTTGAAGTCATTCATGACCTGGTCTTTTTCTGCGCCCTTCATGCGTCCGTGGACGAGGCCCACTTTGAAATCAGGAAATACTTTGTCCCGGAGTTCTTCATAGACGGCAACGGCCGAAGCCAGGTCCTGCTTCTCGCTCTTTTCAACGAGTGGGCAGACGACGTAGATCTGGTGGCCTGCCTGCATTTCCTTTCTCATGAAGTTGAAGACGCGCTTCAGGTACGAGCCGTCAATGGCATACGTTTTGACCGGATGGCGTCCGGGCGGCATGCCGCGGATGGCGGACACGTCGAGGTCCCCATAGACGGAAAGCGCCATGGTGCGCGGAATCGGCGTCGCTGTCATGACAAGGATGTGCGGAGACTCGCCCTTGCTTTCAAGCGCTTTTCTCTGCTTGACGCCGAAGCGGTGCTGCTCATCCATGATGACAAGACCGAGGTGCGCAAAGATGACGTCCTTTTCAATCAGGGCATGCGTGCCGATCAGGACGTCGATTTCCCCTTTCGCCAGTTTCTCAAGGATTTCATTTCTTTCGGATGTCTTCGTCTGTCCGGAAAGGTAAGCGACGCGGATGGGAAGGCCTTTATAGAATTGCTGGAATGTTTCATAATGCTGCCCGGCAAGGACTTCCGTCGGCACCATGAGCGCTCCCTGATAGCCGTTTTCGACGATCTTGGCAAGGGCAAGCGCCGCAACGGCCGTCTTGCCGCTTCCGACATCGCCCTGCACGAGACGCTGCATGGGGACGAGCCCTTCCATATCATCCTCGATATCACGGAAGGCGAGCTTCTGCCCGTCAGTCAGCTCGAAGGGGAAATTCTTAAGGACAGCGCGGACGAGCTTTCCCGAAGGCGCGCACTTGACCGAGGACGCTCCCTTTTCCCTCTTCCTTTTAAGGAGCAGGAGGCCTGCCTGCATGAAGAAGAGTTCTTCGAATGCCATTCTCTTCCTTGCCGCCTGCCGCATCGTTTCATTTTCAGGATTGTGCATGACGCGGATGGCTTCGGCGCGTTCCATGAGATGTTCTTTTCTCACCGTTTCGAGCGGAAGATTTTCGTCAAGGTCCTCCACGCGGTCGAGCGCTTCCTGGATCATCTGCCTCATGCGGTTGATCTTGATTCCTTCTGTCAGAGGATAGATCGGGACAAGCTTCTGGAAAGACGGCAGCTCTTCAGGTGTAACGGCTTCCGTTTCCGCATTGCCCATCTGTATTTTCCCATAGCCATATTCTGCCCTTCCGTAGGCAAGGACGTTCAGCCCACGGGAGAATTCATCCTTCTTCCATGGCTGGTTGAAGTAAGTGAGCGTCACGGCGCCCGTCCCGTCCGTCATGGTGACGTTCAGAATGGAAAGGCCCCTTCTTGGATGGATTTCCTTCACATCAAGGATTCTTCCGTAAATGACGGACTCTTCCCCGCTCACAAGGTCTTCCATCTTCGTGATCTGCGTCCAGTCCTGATATCTTCTCGGGTAAAAGGAAATGAGGTCTTCCACAGTGCGGATGCCAAGGTGTTCCAACCTTTCCGCCATTTTCGGGCCTACCCCTTTGACATATTTAACGGAATCTGATAATTTCATAGTATCTCCTTCTTGCCGGCGGAGGAACGCGCCGGCGGAAAGCGAATTAAGTCCGGAAACCAGAGCCGGTTTTCCGCTGACGGCGGATGGTACGGCATAGAGAGATCCAGAGCTTTATTTTTTTATTATAATTCTCTCTATATACTAATGTAAAATACTTGATTAAAAAAATGAATTGTGATATATTATGAATGTTGCAATCACGGAAGTGCAAGGAGGTGTGGCACATGGCTAATTATTGTGAAGTTTGCGGAAAGAAAACCGCTACAGGATTCAACGTATCCCATTCCCATTTGAAAACAAAAAGAACCTGGAAACCAAATATCCAGAGAGTGCGCGTACTGGTGGACGGACAGGTCAAGAGAATGAATGTCTGCACTCGTTGCCTTCGTTCTCATAAGGTAAACAGGGACATCTGATTTCTGCATGATCGGCCGGCAGCGGAGCCGGCCTTTTTTGCGCCTTGACGAGCGAAGAACAATAAGAATGGGGCTGTGACAAAATGGTTAATCATTTTGTTGCAGCCCCATTTTTGCGTGAGTATATTTGATTAGTGGATTATCCAACACATTTATATATTTTTGTTATCTGAAAACCTCGCTGCGCTCGAAGGAAATGAACCTCCTCAGGCGCTTCCAGCACCAGCTCCCCCTACAGGGCGAGCTCTGACACCCTTAAACCGAACTTCGTTCGAGAAAAGAGAAAGCAGTGCTTTAGCGAATTTTGTCACAGCCCCTTTTTATTTCCCCTGCTACGGATAAATGAACCCGAGCACAGGAGGCGCTTTCGTGATGGCCACAGGATGGACGTCGGGCAGAAGCTGTCCGTGGGAAGTCATCGTGCCAAGCGTTCCTTTGACGCGCACCCAGCTTCCCATCGGAAGCTTTCCATGATCGCTATAGGCAGCAATGCCGAATCTTGATGTATCGGCAATGCAGCAGGTCATGGCGACTCGCCCCACTGTCACGACGCCTTCAGGAAGCGAACGGTCGTCGCGGCTGACTTCGCCGGTCAGCAGGATCGTCCAGCCTTCATATTTCTTCGGGTCTTTGGAGATTTCAAGGATCGTCTTGTAGAAATTATCCGAGGACAGCTTGATCGTCTTGTTCCATTCATCGACGCTCCCCTCTTCCTCAACGGGCGCCTGCACGGCTCCCGGTTCAGGCGACTTTGCCTTGACGGCAGGAGGCGGAAGGAAGGGCGACGCAGCAAGGAGAAGGATGAGCGTCAGCGGTGCAAAGAGCGCGTGGTAATTTCTTTTATACGACCTTCTTCTCCATTCCCTGATAGCCAGAAAAAGCCAGGCAGCAAGGGCGAAAAGAGAGGCAAAAAGCGCATATCGTACGTAAGGCACCACATAATTCTGATACCCCTTTGCTGCGAAAAGTGCGAGAAGCGCAATCAGGAGAAAGGAAATGAAGACGCCTGCCATTCCCCTTTTATTAGAAAACAGTCCCATCATACCCCTCCTTTCAGGAATACGAAGAGCATCGAGCAGGCAAATGTCGTAAGGATCGTTACCAGTGCCCAGCGGATGACGAAGGATTTCCTGCACATGGAAGACATGAGAAGGACATTCCTGAGATCCATGACAGGACCTAAGAGAAGGAAGCCCATGACGGATGACGGTGCCATGGAGAGCGAAAGGCTCTTTCCGATCATGGCATCCGATGTCGCACAAAGCGAGAGGCAGAACGCGATCAGCATCATGCAGAGGACGGATGAAACACCGGACGTAAGGCCTGCGCCTTCGAGAATCGGTCGTATGGATACCTGGAATATGGCGGCGAGCCAGGCGCCCATGATGACATAGCGGAAGGTGTACCAGAATTCATATCGGCTGTGGAGAAGAAAGAGCGAGGCCTTCGAATCTTTTTCTGAAGGAATCAGCTCTTCTGTCCCCTGCGGCCCTGAAAAAGCCTTCAGCGGATTCTTCTTGTAGAAGGCAAAGGTAGCGCCGACGAGGACGGCATTCAGCCATCCAAGAAGAAGCCTTCCTCCCACCATCGAAAGGTCGCCGCCAAATGCATACCATGTGCTAACGAGGACGACCGGATTCGTCAGAGGGCCTGCCATGAGGAATATCATGGTAATCGCAACGGGCACGCCCCTTTTGCAGAAGCCCCTGAAAAGCGGCGTCAGCGCGCAGTCGCAGAAGGGAAAGAAGAACCCTCCGATGAGCGCAAGCGGCACAGAGAGAACCGGGTGCTTCCTGAGATAGATTTCCCACGGCGGACGCGAGCTGTACAGCTGCATGCCCGTCGAAAGGAGCACGCCGATCAGGACAAAAGGCAGTGTCTGCAGCGTGATGCCGACCGCCAGAAGAGAAATACGGAGAAGATTTTCCCCCCTCGTAAGAAGCGCTGCTGCCAGGAAAAGAAATGACCACAACAGGATAAAAATATCCAGCCTTCTCTGCCAGAGTCCTTTGAAATGGTCTGTGAACCTTCCGGACCTGACATACAAATTTCCGGCAGACTTCGGTGTCACGATGCGGAAAGAGGCGGAAGGATTCCATGCGGAAAGCTTTTTCCCGGCTTCCTTCACACCTTTTCCCTTTTCGTCATTGGCAAAGAAAAGAATCTCATCGGCAGATTCCAGCTGCGTTAAGATGGCTGTCCCCGTCTTTCCCAGAAAGAAATTCACAAAATTTTCATCGGCGGAAAAGTAAACGCGTTTCGGCTCCATCAGGCGGGAAAGATGCGTCTCATAGATAAGGTGCTCCCAGTCGGAGAAGGGACGCATGCCGTTCCATTCCCACCAGATTTCTCCGATCCAGTGGTCACGGATGATGCGGCCTGCTTTTTCAACAAGCTCTTCATCCGAAAGGGAACTCGCATCAAGGACGATCTTGTCCTCTGTCGAAACGTCCTTCCTCCCCTTTTCCGAAAGGATGACCAGACATTTTCTGTACCGCCTCTGGGCAAGGATATCGTTCAGCCGATGGCTCTTTCCGCTCCCCAGAAATCCCGTCATCACATAGACGGGAATCCTATCCATGAGAAGCTCCTGAAAGTTCTCCGGCCGCCTCCTCTGTCTTTTCGCTTCCGATAAGGACGAGTCCGGTCGGTTCCTTATCCGTACCTTTGATCAGGAGACTTCCCGGCGTCCCCTGTAAAAGAACCGGCTTTCCGCCAATGCGTATGATGCCCTTGGCGCGGATGAGTGAATAGCGGACCATAAGGCCCCTCAGTTTTCTCTTGAAAGATTCCACGGATTCATCCGGGAAATCGACCGTCACGATGGACTGCTGCAGCACTTCCTCTTCATGGTCATGGTCGTGTTCATGCTCGTGGTCGTGATCGTGCTCGTGTTCATGCTCATGGTCTGCTGTAACGGATCCAAGGTACTGGAAGGTCTGGTCTTCCTCAACTGATCCTTCCCCGATGAATCCTTTGACCCAGGCAGAAACTTCTTTTTCGTCCCAGTCCTTCATGAAGAATTCTGCTTTCTTTGCATGTTCAGCAAGAAGTTTCTGCAAGAAGGATTCCTGTCCTTCCGGGCAGCTCCTGACAAAAACGGCATCGGCTTCCTTGAGCTGGTCTTTGTAGAACATCCAGAAATTATGGATGTACATGGGAGCCGCTTCTCCGTCGACAAGCGTCACGACGCCTTTGACTTCACAGAGCCCTGCTTCTTCCGGTTCCTTCAAAGCGGACAGGACATCGGATGCCATAGCGACGCCGGACGGCTCGATCAGGAGCAGTTCAGGCGATGCAGCGGCGGCGACAGCCCTTACCGCATCCCTGAAATTTCCGCGAAGACTGCAGCAGATGCATCCTGCCGTCAGTTCATACAGAGAAAGCGGTTCGCCTTCCATCAAAGCACCGTCCACATTGACCTCGCCGAAATCATTCTCGATCAGTGCCAGTTTCCCCCGCACCGGATTGTGATCAATCAGCATTTTGATCCACGTCGTCTTGCCGGCTCCGAGGAACCCGCTGACGACTAAGACTTTCATTTTTCCAGTACTCATGATAACCCCCTTTATCATTTTTCTTGATGATAGCACATGATGGAAATGATTTCCATTTTCTAAATAAACGATACTATTGGCCGATTTTCCCGTATTGTCCTCTTCTAAATTCTTGTCAATTCTTCGTATTTTCCGCGTAAAAAAGGGGCTGTGACAAAATTATTACACATGTTGTCACAGCCCCTTCGTATTTATTTCCTGATCGTTACTGCTTTTTCATAGGACTTTCTGGGACGCATGCGCGGTGATTCGTCCGCATACCCGATGGCAAGCGCGGCATAAAGCTCGCCGTCTCCGCCCTGCCAGTCCCTGAGGCGCTTTAAGGCAAAGCAAATGTCGCAGATTCAGAGGCTTCCAAGCCCCAAAGCTGTCGCCATGAGGGCCATGTGCTCTACGGCAGAACCGATGGAAAGCGCATTGCAGATTTCCGACTCTCTTTCATCAATGGCAAGTTTCTCTTCCAGCACCTTCCCCAGCTTGTTTCGGATGAGGATGATGACAGGCGCTTCCTTCATGGCTGAATCATATTAAGAGCGGCTGTGAACTGCTGAGAGAAAAGGTCGCACAGGAGGTCGTGAAAATCCATCAGGAATATCCGGATATGGGATACCGCCGGAT